>JACCDO010815942.1_pt1 | contig 61635 bp, 53 predicted proteins | sample 7446101 | NCBI WGS metagenome assembly JACCDO01 (sample SAMN15323440, study PRJNA562643) | freshwater metagenome | isolation source: river surface water | place: USA:Blue River Watershed | collected 2017-08-16 | reverse complement strand
GAAGTTGAGTTTTTTCCATCAGTTTCAAGTGTTTCAATACTGATAATATTAAAATTAATATTATTTGTTAAATTTTTTCCAATCAGATCATTATTAAATTGTTTAGCTTTATCCGAGTGTAAAAATAATTCTTTAACATTATAATTTTCAATTTGTTCATATATTTGATCTCCAAAAATATATTTTGAATCATTTTTACAAATATCGATTAAAACATTTTCTAAGACCAAAACATTTTTTTTAATTAAATTTTTTCTAATTAATTCCATAATTTCGTTCCAAGATAAATTTGAATTAACATGTTCGATTAAATTTTTAATAGGTTTCAAACCATTAATTTTACCAATCAAATAAAAGTTACATTGTAAATTTTTTACATAATCTTGATTAGATGTTTGAGATATTTTTTTCTTTTTATAAAGGTTACCATTATAATGTGTGTATTGATTAGAATTATAAATAACCACATCATAAAAAGTAAAATTTTCAAAAAGATCTTGTAACCAATCTATTTGAAAATACTCTCCGTATTCAAAAGTATAATTTGGAATCGAATATTCTTTTAAAACACCAATATCTTTTTTAGTTAATTGAATATAATTTATGTCGTCTGATACCAAAATAATATGATTAAAAACTTGATGTACAGATGATTCTATTTGTGTAACTAAATTAAAAATTCTATCATTAAGTTTTTTTCTTTTGAATGTGTTTTTAATATCTTTAACTTTTTCTAATCTTTTTTTCAAATCAGAAAGAAATTCTTCTTTGGACTTGTCATATAACAAAATAGTAAATAATGACTCATGATTATCTCTAATAAACTTTAGATTTGATGATAACTCAGGCATATTATAGGATAATAAATTATAAAATGATTATATAAAATTAATTATATAATTACAAAATCAAAATTTTTTTATACTAAAATTAAAATATTTATACTTCATTTAGTTCCTTATTTATAAAATTAAAATCAATGTAAAGATAATTAATTAATTGTTTATAAAATTCAATAGAATCAGTTTGATAATAATTATCTAACACATATATTTTAGTTTGATTAAATAAATTGATAATATCTAATAATTCTGATTTAAAATTATAGGTGTTTTCATAAAATTTTTCATACATTAAGTTATAATCTCTCAAAACAATAACATAGTTAGATTGTAAATCTAATTTTTTAACGATATTAGAAAAATCTTTTTGACTAGTCACAAAAACAAAAGAGTTATTAATATATTTTTTAAGAATATTATACAAATTGAAATTTTTACCATATTTGAATTTTGATAAAATATTTTTAAATTCAGCCAATTCAACATTTGGATCCTTGAGATTTATATAAGTGTTATTGTTGTAATATTCAAATAATATATTATTAATTAATTCTTTACCAGAGTTATCACCAATAATTAAATTATAAAAATTTTCAAGAATAATTTTTATTTTATAGTATATTTCATAAATATTTGTTATTTTTAATATATCTTCTGGTATATAATCTACACTTATTGTTGAATTATAATTGTCAAAAATTAGTTTTAATTGCACATAATATAAATATTCTGTAATTGATTTAACAAAAGAACTAAAAAATTCAATCACAAGATTATATTCTTGAAATATATTTATTTTATTTGATTCAACAACTACTGTCATTTTACCATAACTATCCTTAAACAAATCCAATAAATAATATGTATTAGATAAATTAGTAGTAATATAAATATTTATTGGACTTATAGTTCCACCACTTATATTATTTACATATTTGTATATACCTATTATTTGTTTACATAATAAATTAAAGTAATCAATTGTTTGGGTTATATTTATTAAAACGTTCTCATTAATTGCTTTTTGATATATTTGTGAAACTATTGGATTGGTATTAGATGGATCTGCATTAAATTGAATTGTTTTAGCAAAATCTGATAAGAAAATTTTAATATCAAATGTATTTAGGTTTAAATTTGAATTGTAATAAGAGTTATTTAATATGTAATCGAATTTAATTACTTTATTATTTTGATTACCTAAAGGCAAGTTTTCATTAAAATCATCATTTGGTAAAATCATCCTTACAGTATTAAATAATTCATCTAATTTATTTGTATTATAAACAATCAAAAACATATAACTAACAATTGTTTCGACAGACAGAGCAATTTGTTCTTCAGGTGTATTTTGAAAATTTTGTTTAGCTAACTCAATTGTTTGTGTACTGTAAATTGAATTAATACTATTAGTTACCCATTCAAAAAGGATTAAATTTAATTGATAAACGTCCAACAAGTTTTCAATATCTTCAATTATTTTTTTAACATTAATCAAATCGTAGGCTGTATTTAATTCTTTAAGTTTTAAAATTTGTTCATAAATAATTTCAAATGTTGATAATTTTTTTCTTCTAAAATAATCAATTGCACTTTCACAATTAAAAAGTAAATTAACAAACTCTTGTAATGTTGTTAATTTATTACATTCAATTAAATTTTGAATTAAATTTTGTATACTAGTATTATTTATTGAATATGTTGTTTGTAATTTATAATTAACTTGAGTTATATATGCACATTCTAATGCATTATAATTTACAAAATCAATAAGATAATCATAATTTTGATTATTGGTCATAATAAAGTTTCTAATAACCTGTATATAATTTTGACATTTTAATAATGATAAAATAATTTTATTTAAATTAAAAATAAATATAACATTATCAATTAGTCCTTCTAATAAACTTATTATATTTTTATAATTGTAAAGCTCGTTTGAAATTTTTGGATTATATATCAAATACTGATTTGTAATAGCAACTAAATCAACATTATAATTGAATCTTTTAAAATCATAATAAACAATGTCTTTTAATAAATTTTCATTATGTAATTTTAAATATGAATTTTGAAAATCTAAAATTAATGATGCTTCTTCAATATAGTTGTTAAAAAATATTCCAGTTAATACTATTTGATAAAAATTCATATATTTACTAACATATGCATCTAATATAGTAGTGTATTTTGTTTCTGAAAAAAGAGATTGGTTAGAATCATTATAATAATCAAATAATTTAAATCCATATACAATCCCTTCAGTATTAACATATATTTCTCCATTTGAATTAGTTATAACTAAAAATAGTTCTGTTTTAAAATTACCCATATTAAAAGAATAGTTGTCTTTGTTGTAATAATATATTTTGTTTTGATCACTTAAATCGACAAATAATTTGTCATCAATATTTTCGTTATTTGGTAATTTTACCATTAATGCAAAGTTATAATCTAAAAAATCATTTATTTCATCAATTGTTAAAATTAAATTATCATTTGTTTCATTCACAACTAAAAAATTATTTTTTGCCTTCAAATTTGTGTATCTAAATGCTTTATATGATCCAGCTGGTAATTGTACTATTTTTTGTAATTTTTCTGGATATCTTTCATATATCCTATAAACATTAGTATATTGTGGTAAATATGTATATTGTATTATTTTTGGTATATAAACAAAATCAAACACATAATTAATCGGTTCTAAATTTAGATCATAATTTAAATTAACAATAAACATGGTTTTGGTCTTAAAACTTTTACTTTTAACAGTTTCATAATTATTATTTAAATTAATAAGATTTTTAATAAAATTATTGATTTTTAAGATAGTTGTGTTAAATAAATTGGATTCGTAAACTAATCTGCTTGATGCATTTAATATTTTATTAATATTCGGTAACAAATAACTAAATGAATTTATATAAAAATCACTAAAATTACCAGAATCACCTAAAACATTTGTATTTCTGTAATTAAAATTAAAACCTATTCTTTTTGAATCATATAATGTTATTTGTGACACTTCATATACTTGTGATCTTTCACTTAAATCAAATAACATTGGTTCTAATGAAACTGTATTGTCTAAATTAGAAAAATTTATATATCCTAATTGATCTGTTTCTTTTGTTATATCATAGTTTTTAAAATTTATTTTTGATCCATTAAAAAAACATATCCCTAAAATTATACTATATTCTACAATTGTTTCCTTAGAAATTTTAAATGAAAAAATAATTTTGTATTTGTTTATATAATATGTATTTGTTGGTTTAAAATCACTTACAGCATATACATTTAATTTATTAATACCTGTTCCGAATTTTAATTTATTTGAATTATCAAATACTTGTGATATTGAAAATGTAACATCGGTATTTAATAAATAATTTAAATCAATTATGTATGGATTTATTAATAAGAAAATTTTATATAAAAACGAATTAATTGGATACAAAAGATTTTCATTTGATACTTTTCCTTGTTTGTTTTCTAATATATTACTTGCTTTATCTAAATTTACATATCCATTTACATAATAATTTTTAGATAATTGATATATTGATGGTATATTTAATATATAAGTATTTGGAGGTGTATATCTAAATTTTTCTAAATCAATATATTTTTTAACATATGATATTTTGTTATCTAAACTATACGAATATGTTTTATCTTTTCCTGAATATGATGTGTATTTTCTTAAATGTAAATTATTTAATTTGGTCATTGTATATGATTTACTATTTAAATCTTCATATTCAATATTTGGAAAATATGTTTTGGAGATTTCATTTGAACTAATTACTACACTTTTATCTTCTAGACATTTTAAGAAAAAATCCTCAAAACTCTTATAGTTGTAAGCACAATATTTTAACATTTCTAATGAATTTTTCATATCTAAATAGAAATCTTCTCTTTCCATATATTTGTAATCTATCTTTTCATAGTATTTTATTATTTCTCTGTCATCAAAACTAACTGGATCTATAAAATTTAAAACTGTTGATTTGGTCTCATCCAAGTTATAAGTTATATTCAAATTTCTATTTAAACTTGGGATTTCATTTACAGGTATTTCTATGTATGGATAAATATAAACGTTGTTATACTTACTATTATAATATGCTGTCAATCTAAAATTATTATAATTTATTGACGTTAAATCTTCTTGTTGAAAAAAAATATATGTTGCGTTCAATTTATTTTTTGATAATATTGATGTTATTTCCAAATCAGCGTAATAAAAATATTCTGATTTTATTAGCAGAGGATTATATCCTATATTAGTTAACAGATTTGCTATTTTTGCATTTAGTTCAGTTGTTGAATATAATACTTTAACTGGAATTGTTGATACACTTATTATATTGTTTGTTAACACTTTATTATAATAATAAATTGGAGGTAATTTGTACACACAACCAGTTTTTTTTGTTCCAAATAATAAATACTCTGGATCATTATAACATGAAAATTCTTCTTCAGATGTTACATTTATATTTATGCAAAAAATTATATTATTTGCTCCTACATATGATGAGTAATCTACTTTATCACATGACTTATATACACTATCTTTTAAAAAAATATCTGGAATATATGGAGCTAGATCTATTTTGAATTTTATTGTATTCATAAGTTATATAACAATATAATATAATTTTTAAATTCGTAAAATTATTATAATTCACAATTATATATTTGTATATTGATGGATAGATTTTTTGTTTTACTCGTTGCTTGTGTTTTATTAGTTTATTTTATCAAGGATATTTTGATTGTTCTACTAGTTTTGGTCTTATTATCATATTTATTACATTATTCTTTAGATGAACAAACTTATCAAAAAATGTTTGGATGGATATGATTTAATTAACTATATAACCAAATAAAATTGATTTTTTTACTATATAATATGTTTTATATATCATTCTATATAATGTCTGACTTTATTTCAAATAATACTACCGATCATCCTGATCAAATTCAAGAACAAATTCATGTACAAATTGAAGAACAAGTTCATGAACAAATCACAATTGGCTCAAATAATTTAACAGAGCTTGTACATAATATTATTCAAAATAATACTGAAAATGAACAAGTTGATGAAGAACAAAATGTTGATGAACAAGTTGATGAAGAACAAGTTGATGAAGAACAAAATGAAGAAGATGAGAATTATGAGGATGAAGAAGAAAATCATGATGAGGAACCAGAACAAGTAATAATGATAAATGAAGAATTAAGGGCTCATTTGGATTTACATGTAGATAATAAAATAGGAGAGATAATGAATTGGTCTAATTCAAATATTTTCAACATATTAGAGATCAATCCAGAAATAACCAATTTGATTTATAATTGTTATTTAGAAAATATGCAATATGATGACAATGAAATTGAAACTCTTAGATACACAATTCGAAGTGCTTTTAATTCATTAATTGATATCGAGCTTAAAGTAATTGTTTCAGGATTACTTTATATGGGTATGAATATTAATGGGGAATTTGTTAGTTGGGAATATAATTATGAGGCATTAGTTGGTTTAATTAATTCAGAACTAAGAATTATAATTAGAAGAAATTTATTTTTCATTGCAGCAACACAAGTTATGAATCAAGGAGCTGGTCTTGCTATGGAAGATGTGAAATTAATTCTGTCCCAGGAAGAATTAGACAAGATACCGATTAAAACATTTTCAGAACTTGAAGCTAAAACAAAAGAAATTAATTGTAAATGTCTAGTTTGTCAAGAAGAACATCTTGATTATGATAAAGTTAGAACTCTTACATGTGGTCATTGTTTCCATCAAGATTGTGTTGACGGATGGTTATCAAATCATTCCCATAAGTGTCCATCATGTAGAGAACCTGCTGGTAAACATTCACACAAAATGTAATTTTTTTATTACCAGTTTATAAAAATATTATTTGAATATTATTTTTGATATAAAATTATTTTTATCAATATATATCTAAATTATATATATAAAACTATGAATTCTTGTAACATAAATCAAAATAATATTAACAACCAAAATAATTCTAATAATCAAAATAACAAAGAATCCAAAACAAAGTTAAAAACTAATGATTTAAAGGATTCTATTGATGATGTTGATCCAATTATCACAGAAATTGATAACAAATCTGATAAATTAGATAAATCTGATAAATCTGATAAATCTGATAAATCTGGTAAAAAAAATATATCAGGTGAACAAAATTTAATAAATAATGAATTAGATTTGAATACCGGTATTAAATCTCAATATAAAATAATTCCAAATAACACAGAAAAAGTTTGTTTAATAGATCCGTTTGCATTAGTAATGATTACTGGAATAATTGCAATACTAATATATTTTGGTTATAAAATGAGTGATAAAAGACCAATCGGATCAACTGAATAATTTTTTATTTGATTACAAAAGTATTTTTTAATATTTTTTTTTATTTATATAGTTAATTAAAATTAAAATGAATTATAACGATATTTTTTTGGATTATAAGGAATTTAATAATGTAGAAAAATCATCAAAACATGTTATTGATAAAAATAAGAAAAAAATATCTGATATTAATAATTTTTGTATAGAATTTACATTTAATGTTAAAAATAAAAATAAACAAAATCTTTCACAATTATTAAGCTCTTTTAAAAATAATCCTAAATTTACTAATGATTTAAATCAAATAACAAATCAAATAAATCAAATAAATCAAATGACAAATCAAATGACAAATCAAATGACAAACCAAATGACAAATCAAAAACTAAATAATTATTATAGTTCGACAGATTATTTTGATTCAACGGATTCTGATTCCGATTCAGATTCAGATTCCGATTCAGACTTGACTATTATAAATACAATTGAAGAACAGAAAATACCAAATTCTTACAAAACAAATGATAAACCGATAAATGAGATTGATCAGATAAAAAATACTAATGATAAAATAACAAATCAACAAGAAAATAAATCAAATTCTTTTGACAAAATGACAGAAAATATTTTAAATGAATTTGATTATGAATTTTTAATATCATGTTTACTCGTATTGATAATTTTGTTGATTTATTTTTTTAGAAAATAATTAATATAGGTATTATTATATATTAATTATGTCTGGACAAAATATTTACTATAATAAATATAACACTAATATTAAATCTATTAGAGGTGGAGGTGTTATTACTAAAAGAGAACCTGCTGATACTGATAAAAGATATGATGATGTAAAAGAAGTATTGGTTGATGGTATTGACTATGCTCCACCATTTTATATAAGAACTTGGGACAATGATCCTCAAAATACAAACGGATATTTAAATGAAAAAGATTATATGGATTATATTCCAGATATTGATAGATATTATTATACTACTCAACAAATGAGTAAACCAATAATTGTTAAACCTGGTTCCAAAAGACCAGATAATGATCCAATTGTATTACCTCCCCCATTAGTTACTACAGATTATGATCAATCAAATGAATTTGTCGGATCTGGACCACAAATAATTTATTCAAAAAATATTTCAGATGATTCATCAACATCCAAATCTAAATCCAAATCTAAATCAAAATCCAAATCTAAAAAAAATAAAGATAATCAAGAACATGATGATGGTACAGATTTTAATGGATCCAATAAAGATAATTATGTTGATTTGGATTCAAATGTATATGGAATTGGACAATCTGATATTGATAGATCATGGTATGATGGTAAATATTTATATACTTTTACTCCTTCAAGTATTAATGCGATATATCCTTGGGCCAATTATAATTTTATTTATCCATATGGAAATTTATCAGATTCTCTTAAATATTACAAAGGATCAAATATTTCTAAATTACCTAACAACCCTTTAGATAGACCTAAAAGTAATGGTACTGTCGGTGCTAACAATCATTACACAGATTCTATTAATCCTTCTGGTGACAACACAGTTGAAGCTTTTGACAATATTTCTGATAAAGATAAAAAATGTGTGCAAAATCATAATGTATTATATTTGGCAATTATTTGTATAATTGTAATAATTTATTTTGTTAAAAGTAAAAAATAAATATAAATTTAATATATAAATAATTACAAAAAATAAAATGAATAACACAAACAATTATTATAATTCTAAGAAAAATAAAAATATAAATCAAAAAGATAAGCAAGATGAACAAGTTGAACAAGATGATCAAGTTAAACAAGTTAATCTAGATGAAAAAAAAAATCAGGTTAACCAAATAAATAAGTTAATCCAAGATAAAAATATGATAATAAAGAAACAAATATCTAATTTGTTAAATAAATATGAATCAGATGATAAAGAAGTATCAGTGATAAAAGATAATTTAGACCCAGTATTTTTTATATCAGCGAGTCCATTAAATCCTTATGCATCTATGTTATGGTTAATGGTTTTAACAATAATAACCTTTTTGCTAATTGAATATATAAATAAAAATCATAATAATAAAATTTAATTTTCTACAAATAAATTAAATAAATAATATAATGGATAAAGTTTTTGACGATAAATTATTTGATTTAGATGTCCGTGAAATGAATGAAATAGAAATGAATATGTGTTCTAACAAAAATTATAAAACAATAGTTAATTTGGTATTTGTTGGTTTGGTAGTTTTTTTTATAATATTCATTTATCAAAGATATTCTAGTTATTCAAAAAGATTGGAATTATATGAAACTGGTGAATCAAAATCTTTTATATAAATAAGATAATTTTTTTATTTATTATTTAATATTATATAATAAATATAATGGCATTTGAAATTAAATCTAAGACACCAAGTAACTTGACTGATAATGAAACATCGTGGGATATTGCTGTTATCTCCTGTTTTTTAATCATTCTCTTCATATCTTATAATGTTCAAGGATTCAGAAAATAATTTTGTTTGATTTTTATTTTATACATCAGTACGTAATAATTTATCTTTAGGATCAACAGGTTCAGTTGTTAAATCTTCAGAAATTTTATAAGCGAAAGTTTCAAAAGGATGTTCTTCTGGTTGTATTTGATAATCAGATTTTTCAACACTAAATGAAATATTTTCCTTATCAAATTGAGTGTTTACTTTATTTGTAACTAAAAACCATTGGATAGCCATATTATTTGTTTTATCCAAATACATTACCCCATAATAAATATTATTTCTAAATTTATATACATATTTAAAATCTAAATAAACTGTATCAGGATTTTTAACAACCATATAATCTATTAATTTTCCAAAGTCATATCCATTTAAAAAATTAAATAGAGGACTTGGACTAGAAACAAGTACCCAATTTTTATCTTTTGCATGAATATAATCAATCCATTCCTTTGGATTCTGTCTTTGTAACACATGTATTTTTTCGTGAATTAATGTTTTTATCAAATCATAATAATTATTTTTAATTGTTTGTCTACAATTATTTAATTTATCGTAAGGTATAAATATAACATCTTCTAAAGTAAAAGGTAATTCCCACATCATATTGGTGTATATAAATATTTTCCAAACATTTGTGTTATTTGATAATATTGACATTCCTGATTCATTTATTATTTTATTTGCAAAATGTGTTGCTTCTAATAAAATATTGTATAATTCCAAGTCATTAAATAAATTAAATTGTCTAATGTCTACTGATCCTACATATTTATGCTGTTTACTTAATTCAACATTTGACAAGTATTTTTGTAATATGGTTTCTACATTATTTGGTAACACTATTGTAAGTTTATCCTTAAAATCTACTTTTGATACATTATATTTATTAAATACCTCCTGTAATTGATTTGTATTTTCTACTAGGTTCATTATTATATATAATATCCGATAAAAATAATTGAAATTTAATTATTATATTATATTTATTAATATATGATTATTACATAATGGAAAACTTTTCTCAAGATTTTGATGATTTTGGTGGATTTGGTGGATTCAGTGGATTTGGTGGATTCAGTGGATTTGGTGGATCCGGTGGATCCGGTGGATTTGGTGGATCAGGTCCATCCGATGGTAAAACACTATATTTTGCTCTTACAGACAATCATATTAAAGATCCTAATTATCGTTACAGACATCCTGAACCAATTGTTACTTTGAATGGAAAAAAGGGTAACAAAACAACTTATTTTGAAAACTCTGATTATTATGCAGGAAAATTAAGATTACCTGTCGAATATATTACAAAATACATTGGTGGAAGATTATCTTGTACATCAAGTTATGATACTACAAAAAATTGTATTACATTTAAAGGAGAATATTCTCAAGAATTGATTAGAAATTATTTATTGGAATTTGTAAAAGTTTATGTGCTATGTCCAAATTGTGATTATCCAGAATGTGTTTTGGAATATAATCAAGAAAGAAAATGCTTACATAAACACTGTGAATCTTGTGGAACTAACTCGAATATTGTTTTTAAATCTAGTGATAAATCTTATGATTTTATTGAAAAACAATTAAAAAAAATAAATAAACAAAAAGAATAGATTAATTGAAAATTATTAAAATTACAAATTAATTTTTTTTTCCTACTTATTTATATATAAAATCAAATAATGAAATTACCTCTTTTTTATCAAGCCGTTATGTTAGGTATTGTTACCGTTTTGATTGGACTATTATTTTGTTCAATGTTAGGTTTCCTTAAACCTGAACTCCCAGGAGCATGTGAAGAATGGGATAAATATTATGTTATGGAAGTATGCTATTTCATCACAGGTTTTACAATTAGATATTTGTTAGAGAATTCTGATGCTAGAAAATATATATATTCATCATAAATGGTTTAATGGTTTTATAAATCAATAAATTAGTTCAGATATACTTTTAATTTTTACATTTGATTTAATTTGTTTTGTATCAATCAAATTAATAAAATCATCTAACACATATAAAATATATTCCTTACCCGAATCTAATCCATCTGATTTACTGGTCCATTTGTCTAATCCTAAAACTAAATTCAACGACATAATTCTACCTTTTTTTCCACAATATTTTTTGGGTCTAGATCTTGCACCAGTAGGATGTTTTATCCTCCATTCACAACTTAATGCTTCCTTATGTGAATCAAAACCCTCCAACACTGCCAAATAACTCCACTCACCTTTATTACTTGTTGATTTGGCTCCACCAACTAATTCACCATTATGTTGTCTTATTCTACGTTTTAAATCATTTGTTGAACCATTATATGTTTGGTCTGAATAAAATGCATTTGAGGTATATAAAATATAACAGTAATATTTGGATTGGTTTTTTGTATTGGATTGGTTTTTTGTGTTGGATTGGTTTTTTGTATTTTGTACAATTTCATTTTGAATATTTTCCATTTAGAATCTTATATTATTTATACAAAACATTTATTTATACAAAACAATTTATATAAAACAATTTATACAAAACAATTTAATTAGATCTTTGAATCAATTGTCTACATAGAGGACAATAATTATGTCTTTGTGAAGATGTTGTTTCATTACCCTCCCATCTATTTATACATCCAGCACAAAAAGAGTGTGAGCAAGTTAAAAATGTTCTTTGAGATTCTGGTCTAGATTCTAAACATATCGCACAATCAAAATTTCTTTGTAAAGTTTGGCCACCGATAACACTTCCACTAACAGGTCTTATGTAAAAAGCTGTATGATTTATTTTTTCTCCTAACAAATCTATTAATTTTCTTTCAGGATTTTCCAATAATCTTGGACCATTTTCTAACTGGGGGGTTCCTGCTAGAACTATTTCATACAACTCGATTCTAAAATAAGTTCGAACGTTTGAATCTATTAATACTCTAATTTGATCTAAAGGTGTTTCTGAGTCTAATTCTTTAATAAAAGTATTTCCAGTATGTGTTAACTTAAAATAAAAATTATGTATCATTTGGTTATTTAATTATTTGATAATTGTTATTATATATTCAATTAATTATCAATTTGAAAATCAATTTTTTTAATTTAATATAAGATTTTTGTATTTGTTATATATAATATATTATGAATTACAAATTTTTTGTAAATTTCCTTTTTGGATTTGTGTTTTTTAATTTTTCTTTTGCTTTTGCTAGATTATTAAGAGGCCAACCTTATACTTCTGATGCACTTGATGATCAAATTTTTGATTTACCTGGGTTATCCGATAAAATTAATTTTAATCAATTCTCTGGTTATCTTAAGTTAACTGGTACTCAAAAACAAATACACTATTGGTTTGTTGAGTCTGAATCAAATCCAGCAACCGATCCAGTTGTATTTTGGACAAATGGTGGTCCTGGTTGTTCTGGTTTATTAGGATTTTTAACTGAACAAGGTCCTTTTAAACCCGATGAAAACATGAATTTGGTTATGAATGAATGGAGATGGAACAAGATTGCTAACATGGTGTTTATTGAGCAACCAATTGGAGTAGGTTATTCGTACTCTGACAACTCTGATGATTATAGAATCGGTGATGAACAAGCAGCTCAAGATAATTTACAAGTTGTTTTGGAGTTTTATGAAAAGTTCCCTCAATACGCATCTAATCCATTATACATCAGTTCAGAAAGTTATGGTGGACACTATATGCCTACATGGGCTTCAGCAATAGTTAATTACAATAAACAAAATGAAGACCAAATTAACTTTAAGGGTTTTGCAGTTGGTAATCCATATACTGATTATTATTCAGGATCTGGTGCTCAAATTCAAACTTATTGGGATCATCAGTTACTTCCAAAACCTCTTTGGGACAAGTATGTTGATGCCGGGTGTACCAAAACTTCAACTCAATTTAATACATCAATATGTTATACCCTAATGTTAGATTTCATGGTTAAAATTGGTGACTTAAATCCTTATGCTCTTGATTATCCAGTATGTGTTAGTGCTCAACAATCATGGATGACTGATTATTTATTTGAAAGAAATAAAGTTCCAAATGGTTTATTTGGTCAAACTAAACAAATAATAGAGTCAATTCCACTTAAGGATGATTACGAACCATGTGAAGATAATTATGCTACAGAATATATGAATTTACCTGATGTTAAGTCCGCTTTACATGTTAATTCAGATATCGAATGGGAAGAATGCTCAAGAACTGTAAAGTATGAACTATTTGATAAATTTAAACCTATGGAAAAATATTATAGAGAATTACTTGATGACAAAGAATTTAGTGATTTAAGAATTATGGTTTATTCTGGAGATGATGATGCAGTTTGTGCTACAGTTGGTACTCAAAGATGGATTTGGAATTTAGGTTATCCTGTAGATTCGTTGTGGAAAACTTGGTCTGTTGATGGTCAAACTTCAGGATACATTACTCAATTTAAAACACCAAATTCTAAGGAACCAAGATTAACTTTTGCTACTGTACATGGAGCTGGTCATGAAGTACCAACATACAAACCTAAAGAAGCTTTCGTTTTATTCCAAGCTTATCTTAACTCAAATTATGATATTTAATATTGGACATTTATTATAATATTAAGTGTTAAATTATAAAAATTATTGAATTTAAAAAAGTATTTGGTTAATATATTTATTATATACTAACTAAATTTAAATATGGAAAACCAAAAACAAATCAAACTTTGTAACGATTTTATGAAAAAAAAATGTACTCGTCAAAACTGTAAATTTGTACATAACCCTAATATTTGTAGAGGATGGTATCATGGTAAATGCGAAAAAAAAGAAGGAGAATGCAAATATTTACATTGTTTCGCTGATCTAAATGATCCTGTCAACAATAAATTTAAAAATTTTGATAACAAAGATAAAAATAATATTAATAAGAAAGAAGTTAAAGTTCAAATTAAAGTTCAAGTTAATCAAGTTAAAGAAAACAAAGACCAAGTTAAAGAAAACAAAGACCAAGTTAAAGAAAACAAAGACCAAGTTAAAGAAAACAAAGACCAAGTTAAAGAAAACAAAGATAAAAGAGATAGAGATAGAAAAGATAAGAGAGATAATCGTGAAAAAAGAAAACGACCAGCAAATACTGAAACATTTGAACCAAATTATAATCCAGCAGACATGAGAGTATTATTTGAATATGGTAAACCGAAAACCGAAATCAATATGCAAGTAAATGATGTGGTAATTGTGCCTGATTTATTCTGTAAACCAGATGATATGACTCTGTATAATAATTTATTAAAAGAAATTTTTGCAACTAAATTTGATAAACAAGAATTAGTAAAACCATGGCATGGAGACACTCATTTAATTGTTGACGATCATTTCGACTGGAAAAAATATTGTCCAACATTTAACAAAATTATCGAAAAAATAGCTGATTATTTTAATATGGATATTAAAGCCACTAGATGCAATTGGATGCAATTAGATACAGATTGGAAACCATATCATCATGATGCTGCTGCTGTTAAAAAAGATAAAGCTGCTACTCAAAATTTTACTGTTGGTGTAAGTTTAGGTTTTACACGTGAAATTGCATTTGAAGTAGCTAATCATGATACATGTCGAAATGTTATCTCTTTTCCATTAGTAAATGGTACCACATATACATTTGCACGTGATATCAATATTAATTGGAAACATGGAGTACCACCTATCAAAGATATTAATATGGGTGATCAAGATAAAATGGGTAGAATTAGTATTATTGCTTGGGGTTGGAATAAACAAAAAGAAGTTAAATAAATTTTTTATATAAAATTTGATATTTTTATTTAATAATATATCAAATATAAATAGAAAAACAATTAAATAAAATGAATGAGGTAACAAGTTACCAAGAAAAACCAATTGTTGGATATGGTAGTATAAGTAGAGAAGATAATAAATGTCTGGTAGATCCAAATAATTCAAATCCAATAATAGTTTATGAACCTGATAAATCTGATAAACCTAATGGTGATAACACACAAATAATTCCGGATCAAATAATAGAAACCATTTGTACAATGGTCGGGAATATAAATTCTATAGCTGATGTAAATTCATTAGGTGATCCTAATATAAATTCATCAGGTGATCCAAATAAAATTTCTAGATCAGAATCGGTTGATTCATTTAATTCAGATGATTCTATTGATTATCATATGTATTGTTCTGTTTCTTAATTTGTAAAATCTCATAGAAAATATTGATTTTTATCTAATATAAATAAATTATCATATGATATCTTTGATAAAATTGACTGAACTGGTTGATTCAAATAATTCTAGTAATCCAGATAACCCAGATAATCCAGATAATCTAACTCCAATATCTAATTACATACCAGATGTACAAACTTATTATAACCAAGTAGGAAACAAATATTCTCGTTTTAGAAAATATTTTTGGTCCGAGGCAAGAAAATTTATTGATTGGGTAAAAACTATTATTATCGAGCCTGATTTCAAATCCAGTCCAAAACTCAAATTTTTAGATTTGGGATGTGGTAATGGATTATATTTTCAAATTACCACAGAATTTGATTCTTATGGAATAGATTTTAGTGAAAAATTAATTAGTATTGCACGAAAACGTTATCCCAAAGTAAATTTATTAGTAACAGATGCTATTAATTATAATAATCCCAATAATTATTCTGTTATTTTAACAGTAGGGTTGTTACAACATTTGACTGATTCAGATCAATTAAAATTGATTATCAATATAATTAATTTACTTAAAAAAGATGGTTATGCTTTTATTTCTGGAATGATCGATATTTCTATGATAAATGAAATTAATGGATTAATTACATATAGTAATGAAACTAAATTTGATCCAATTCATAAATTAATTCAACAATATTGTTTGGAAAATATTATTGAACTAGTTAATATTAAATATGTTCAACATAGTGTTATTTTTATAATTAAAAAAATAATATAATAATATAAAAATTGAAAACTTAATTCTTATATTTAGATTATTATGTCAATTATATTCAACTATAAAATGGATCAAGAAATATCAATGATATCTGGAGAATATCTTGAAACTGAACATGTTAAAAATGTTTATAACCAAATTGCTGAAAAATTCGATCATACTAGAACCTATTATTGGGCTAGTGTTAAACAATTTTTGTTATCAATTGATAAGTCAGATGAAAAAAAAATTTTAGATTTGGGATGTGGTAATGGTAGATATGTCAAATTATTTGGACAACTTCAAACATTCTGTTTAGATAATTCTGAAGAATTAATAAAGATTGTGAGTACTAGATATCCACATGTTCAAACTATTTGTTCTGATGTAACTGAAATTCCTTTTTCAAATAACTATTTTGATTATGTGATATCTATTGCAGTTATTCATCATTTAAGTACAGAAACAAGAAGAATACAGATGATTATAGAATTATATCGAGTGTTAAAACCTGGAGGATTATCAATAGTAACTGCTTGGGCTAATTCTACTCCTACTGATAAATTTACAAAAATTAATGAGGATTCTGATTATTTTGTACCTTGGAATGGACAACATCCTAGATTTTATCATTTGTTTTCTTCTGGAGAATTTGAATCTATTATTTTGAAATCTGGTCTTGAATCCAAACTTATTGTCAAACAAGTAATTAATGAATGTGATAATTGGGCCATCATTGTCGAAAAAATTGAATAATTATTAATTATATTTATTTATAAAAATCAATATAAATTAAAATGGAACATAATGAACAAATTATTCATCAAACCCAAACAAAATATATCCAAGACAAAATTGACCTAATCGAACTATATCCTGATTCTGATAGGATCCAATGGTTAAGATCACGTCCTTGGTTTAATACATCACATGACCAAATTAATTCAATACTTGAAAAAATCGCACCTAAAACACATTTGGTAGCTGCTCCTCATGAACATGTACCTGTTAATACAATTATTTCATTTGGAAAAATCATAGAGTTACCTGCAATAACTTATGAAATGGAACATGGTCATTGTCATGATAACTGTGAAATATTATACCATAATGAAATAATTTCAAACGTGTATACAGGTTATGCACTATCATCAGATGGACTTTGGAGATTCCATTCGTGGGGTTTGGATCATGAAAATTTTATATTAGAAACAACTTCTGATAGACTGTTATATTTTGGTGTTCCAATCTATTCTAAATCTGGATCTAAAACTAAATCCAAAACAAAATAATTACTTTAATAAATATGGTGAACATATTCCAATATTAAATTTACCATTCACAAGAACATTTGATCCAAATATTATCGAAGTATATTTTTTATAATCCAAATAAGATTTATCCAAATTACAAGTATAATTACCGAATTTAAAATCTGATCCTCTTCTAAATGCTTTGTTAAATTTGTACCCATAATTAAATGAACATATTGTATTGGTATCTGAATCAGATTTGGTATAATCCAATTTGACACCATGTTTTTCATACAACCTATACATTCGTTCAACTTGATTAGTATAGATTTGATCTATTTGTTTAACCAAATCCAAATTAAATATTGATCTATTTGGTTCTGATTCAATAAATTTATATATCAAATATAAAAGTATATGTTCGGAATCAGATGAATTCTTTTTAAAACGATTTATTATATTGGTTTTAGTATCAGGGTTTATATCATCATGGAAAAAATCATCAGGTCCTGATTTTAAATAAGAACATATACATATAATTTTAAACACTCTTTTAAATATTACTGAACTCATATTCCAAGCGTATAACAATGATAATCCATCCTCTACATCTAATCTAGACTCTACAATTAACTTACCTAATGGAGTTAATGATGTAATTGACATTGAATTTGTTGTAGGTTGGATTTGATGGATATTAGTTTGAGTTTGGCCATCATCTTTAACAACTTGATTATCCAAATCTATTTGTCCAATCAAATCTATTTCTCCAACTAAATCATACTTGATAGCATATTCAAACCCATCGATAATATAATTTTGTCCAGGTGGTTCAATAAATTCGGTAAACATCTCAATAGTTTGTTCTACAGTAAAGTTTGTTTTTGTTAAATCGAATCCTAATTTAATCAAACTTAAACATAAATTTTTTAGATCTATTTGTTTAATTTCTGGTTCGGGAAAATCTAAACAAGATTCCTCATTTTTTGGTGTATATAATTTGTAACAATAACCTGGTTTTGTTCTTCCTGCTCTTCCTTTTCTTTGTGACATTTGGGCTTTAGTAATAAAATTTTTTGTCATGACATTAATTTTATTAACTGGATCATATTTTACAGATAATTCTAATCCAGAGTCAATCACATAGACAATACCGTCTATTGTTAAACTTGATTCTGCGACATTTGTTGAAATAAATATTCTTCTTTTAAAATTGGGATTTAGTTCTTTATATTTGATAGGTGAACTTATATATTGTTCTAATTCAGGATCAAAACCAGAATATAATCCCATTGTAAAACTATCTGGAATTTGTTTTCCTATTTCCGCAGCAATTTCATCACACTCTTTTACAGTACATACAAAAAATAAAATATCTCCTTCGGGTAATTCATTTGATTTTATTTTTTGAACAATTTCAATTATTTGCGTTTTTCCTTTTTCAACATATTCTGATGATTTTATGTCCAAACTTGATTCCAGATAAATAGTTTCAATTGGATAATTTGGGGTTCCTGATAAAAACATATATCCATAATTAAAATCTTTATAATATTGAGAAAATATTTTTTCATTTATTGTTGCACTCATTATTACTAATTTTAAAGGTCTCATACCCCCTTCTTTTCTTTTTTTTATTGCGTTTTTAATCAAATATAATAATAAATCAATTTGTACTTTACGCTCATGTGCTTCATCTATTAATATTACATCTATCGATCTTAATAATGGATCTGATTTTATTTGCGATATTATTGATCCATCTGTTGAATATAACATTATTGTTTTGTTTGATTTCATATTATCACCTCTAAACTGGTATCCTACTTGTTCTCCTAATTCTACATCTAGGGTTTTTGCTCCAAATTCTGCTGCTTTCTTTGTTATTATCTTTTTCGGTAAAGTCATTACTACACGACCTTTGTAATTTAATGCATGTAATACAAATTTGTTTACTAATACACTTTTACCAGAACCAGTTGCAGATTGGATGAGTAAAACATCATTTGCGAGTATAGATTGGACAATTTCCTTTCCATATTTATATCCAGGTAAATTTGACCACATTTTTGCAAGCACTTTGTATTGATCTGAATATTCTAATCCGTTAAGAGGATTAGGATTTATTCCGTCTGGATCAAATATACCTATATTATAATTAAGTTCTTCTTGCTTATTTTCATCATTTTCATGTGTATTTATTTTATGATTATTTAATAATGACATTTATTAGGTCTTTATGTCTATATATTATTTAGATACAAAATAATATCTAGTTAAAAAATTTATTTGGTTTATTTGATTTATTTGATCGAATTCAAACAATTTTCATACGATTTAAAATTATCTTCACATGATAAAAATGATTCTTGATTAAACTTTTTATATTCCATACATTCAATAAATTTTTTATGGAATTTTTCACATTCATCTAATTTCTTTTGCATTTCATTTGAAAAATCCTGATTTGATTCACCTCCAACAGATCCTATTGACCCAGTTGATCCTGTTGACCCAGTTGATCCAATATTTGTGCTTGGATAAACCGATACAGGAGGTCTTGTTTGATTTGATGGACCTAGTCCCCAATTAAAAATACGACTAACTGTGTTATGTGCAATTGATTGACCTGTACCAAAACTTAAACCATCTAACATTGAAGAAAAGAATGAGGGGGTTTGAGTTGTTGGACTGGTTAGAGTAGTTGAAGTAGTTGGACTATTTTGAGTAGTTTGAGTAGTTGGAGTAATTGGGGTTGAACTATTTGATTTAGTTGTGGTAATTTTAGAAGATGGTGAAGGAAATAAATTAGAACTAGGTTTTGGTGTGGGAGGTGGTGCTACTCTGTATGATGAACTTGATGAAATAGATGGACTAGATCTACTAGATGAACTATATGATCTAGATGAACTATAACCAGAACCGAAACTTGATCTTGATCCGCTTGAGCCTCTTGCCATATTATCTTAGATTTATATCTAATATATACAAAGATAAAATTTAGATAATTTAATTATAAATTAGATTTTTTAACATGTATAAATAAAAAATTTTAAGTTATAATGGTATAAATATCTCATGAATAAAGGAGTTGAAGATAAAATGGAGTTTGTTATAGAATATAATTTAGACCAAGAATCCGTCTTAAAAGAAAGAAAAATTACAAATAATAAAATTTCTGATCTGTCCAGGTCTGAATATAATAATAATAAATTAAAATTAATAAATCGTTTGATAAAAAAATTACCCAAAACTAAATTAGACATAATAATAAAATTTTCTAAATATTATGATCAAAATTTTATTTTATTCGAAAATAAAAATGAAAATAATAATAATAAATTATTATTTGATTTTATGAAAAATTACAATTATTAAATAATTAAATAATTAAATAATTAAATTTATTTTCTAGCACTTTCAACAGCAGATCTAATAGTAGATCCTACTGAAGGAGCACAGTCATCAGATAACATACCATTTGAGTTACAGTATTTACCCATATTATCTTTTACAGTAGATAATTCTTTTTTGTATTTAGAGAAAACTTGATCATTTGAATCAGCTTTTGATAATAATTCATTAACTTTGTTCAAGATACTATCAACATTTTTGGTTTCAATAACTTCAACTAAACCCATATCAATAGGTAATCCAGTAGCTAAAATAGTTAAAGCAGATGCAACATTTTGTTGAGCAGTCTTACAGGTAAATTTACCATTAGAAACACAATGTTTATTAATTCCTTCGAATAAGATTTTGTAATCATTTGATGAAGATGATTTTGTTTTGGCAACTGCTAAAATTTTTTCTACATCAGAATTTGTAATATGTTTCTTTATTTCAGGATCAGAATCATATAATTTTTGGACAACTTCCATGAATCTGGAATTATCAGGAGCTTCACCATTTTTAAAAACATTAATTCCAACTAAGCCTAATACTGATCCTAATAAACTTTTACCTGAATCAATAGTTGAGCCAGCAAGTTCACCAGCAGTTTCTAATGTAGCACTACCAATTTTACCAACTGTACCTAATGCTTTACCAGTTGTGTCGGTAACTAAATGAACGGCTTTATCACCTACTTTACCAGTTGTTGATAATACATCACCAACAAAATGAGTGGTAGTACTAGCAATATTATGTCCTAATTTACCAACTGGTTTTAAACCTACATAACCAGTAATATTTTCAAAAGTTTCACCAATTACATCACCAGTTTTACCAATTACTTCACTTGAAGTATCACCAACTTTTTTAAAAGCATAACCAGTTAAATCACCAGTTGTATCAGCAGTTGCTTTAAATATTTGACCAGTTGTGTCGACTACTTGGCCAGTTTTTTTACCAATTTTTTCAAATGTATTACCTAAATTTGAAGTAGCACCACCTCTTTGGTGTCTTTTAAGTTCTAAATACTTTGCTTTGTATTTAAGATATTTTTCTTTATATTGATCGTCGGACATTTTTTGTTTATATATAATTATAAAATATTAAAAATAAATTTTACATAAGAAAAAATATTTTATATTAGAATTTATAAAAATTTATAAAAATTAATTATTAGAATTTTCTAAAAAAAATATGGATTATATTCGATCATATCCATTTCATCTATTTGAACTCTATACCATCTATTTAATTCCGGTATAAATACTTCATCACCTGTGTACAATTCTCTTCTATTTCTATTATTTACTACTATTTTAATTATCTTGTTACCCTTTGATATTGAGGTAAAATATTTATACCAATTATCTGTTATTTTTTTACCTATCAACTCTAAAATACCATTTGGACCTTCATCCATATAATTTCCAAATGTTTCAAATGTTTCTGCTGTTGAAAATTCTACACCTTTGTATGGTTTTGAATTTGAGGAATTGGATGAATTAGATGAATTAGATGAATTGGATGAGTTATCAGAAGAATTATCATAATTTGGTTTAGTGTGTATTTGTTTTCTATCTTGTCTTCTTTTATGTCTTGGTCTGTCATTTGAAGTATCATATGGTGTATCTATTGCTATTAACAACCCAACTCTATGATATCTATCAATTACTCCTTGAGTAGGGAAATTAAATTGTGCTGCTACTTGAGGAGTTGGAATTTGGTCTGCTGAACTTCTTCCTCTAGGATCAACTAATGGATCTAATAATTTTGCTTGGTCATAATTAGCGATTGGATCAAATATAATTGGAGGGGGTTTAACTACAGTAGTGGTACCACTTGATCCAGCTGATCCGGTAGATCCGGTAGAACCATCAGACCCATCAGATCCTGTCATATTAGTATTTATATTTAAAACTGGATCAGAATCAGATTTTGTTCCCATAACATTATTTTTTAAACTTGATAATTCATTTTTTAAGTCAGTAATTGTTTTGTTAAGATCAAAAATACTTTCTGATTTAGATTGTGATTGTTCTTGATTGGTAACAACATTTGAACCGAAACTACTTATTATAAAATAAAATGATGTTACCAAAAGTACAAAAATTATTGCTAAATAAATTGTTTGTCTATTTATTTCAATCATCAATATAATATTATTTATAATATTTTTTTGATAAAGTAAATTATATAGAAAATATAATTATGGACTCAAATTTAACTAATAAACTTGATGGACAAATTGGACTATCTAAACAATATAATTACTCAGATTATTTAATTAATATTTTTATTGGATTGATTATTGGCGTACTAATTGGATATGTATTTTTTAAAAAAGTTATTAAAATTGGTCCTGACTCAAATGAAATTATTGGTAAAATTAATACTGATGACAAAGGGGATTTTGTTTGGGAACCAATTATTACTATTTGTCCTATTGGTACTACCCATACTGAACATCCTACATAAATATAATTATCAAATAAATCAAATAAATAAAAATTGGTTAAAATTATTATCAGAATAATTAATTATTAATATGAGTTTAAAATACGGTTTAATTAAAAAAAATAAATTTTACGAAAATCTATGTGATATGTTAGAATTAGAAGAAATTTCAATGAACGAACCTAAAGATAATCAAAAAGTATTTGATAAACTTGAAAAATTTATTTCAAAATTAAAATACATTAGTGTTAAAGGTATTGATATTGATTTAGACCATGAAGCAACATCTAATGATCTTTTGGAACAATTAATGATTGATATTACCGAAGAGAATAAAGGTGAAAATATGCAAGGAAATAGTATTTTATTATATTCAAATGAAAATTATTCTTTTGATGTAATTTATTTAGAAGATTTGGTAAATGAACAAAAAGAATCTGACATAAATGAACTATTAACAATCACAAATATTAATTTGGAACCAATATATCATGATGGTGGTATTGTTAAAATGTCGTGGAAGAATGGTGTACCAACACAAGAATCGTTAAATTCCAAAGATATTTATGAGATTATTTTAAAAACTTTTTATCATACTGGAATAATTATTGAACCAAATGGTAAAATGATAGAGTTAGAATATACTGGAGAAGATCCATTTAAAGTAATTGGATCTGGTTTTGTTAAAGGTGATATTTGTGAATTATTTAACTTAAATTTTGTTTTATGGGTTGAAAATTCAACAACTTCTGATTCTAAAATTAAAAATAAAATAATATCGGAATTATTTAGTAAAGATGTTTATGGACGTGTTTTTTTAACTGTACTAAGTCCTGTTTATAATAAAAGATTTTGGGATATTAATATTTCAACAGTTAATAATTTTATTACTTTGTTAAAGGACAAAGAAAAAGTAGATAAAATTTATAAAGATCTTAATGAAGAATCTGGCAAAATATCTAATCCATTTTTTATCATCAAGAAACATTTATAAATTTGATTTAATTTAACTTTTTTATTTATTTTTTATAAATTTGATTTATAAAATTTGGAATGAAAACTATTTATTTTTATTTACACTATTAAACTAATTATTAGTCTAATATACTCTTTCTTTTTACTACAAAACAAATAATAAAATAAAAAAATTAAAAATTAAAAATAAAAAAATTAATAAAAATTTTTCAAAAAAAAATAAATAAGTACTTTTATAAAAATTTACTATTTTATTTATTTGAAAAACACATAAGATTTTTTTATTTATTTTTTGTTAAAAATAAAAAGTGATTAAGAGTACAATGATAAAAATTAAAAAGTATAATAGCAAAATTATTCGATTTTTCCGTTAAAAATTCTGCAAATTCGTTAAAATTCTGCAAAATTCGTTAAAAATTCGTTAAAAATAATTAAATATAAATATTAATTAATCTTAATATTAGTATATAAGATGGTCAATCATACATGTAAAATATGTCAAAAAGTATTTAAACAAAAAGGTCATTTAATTGATCATATGAATAAAAAGATACCATGTCAACCAATTCAAAATACCCAGCACCAAATAGCACCAAAAAGCAGGCAAAAATTAGAAAAAATAGGTAATTTTTTCGAAAATAAAAATATTTTTAATATAAAAAAATCAATTTCAGATGAAGATAATATAAATCAAAAAGGAAAAGATGAAAAATCAGATCATAATGATCCGGATAAAAGCATTATTTGTAATTATTGTGGTCAGAGTTTTACGAGAAAAACAAGTCTAAATAAACATCATAAAAATAATAGTTGTAAAGTTAAAAAAGAATTAGAATTTGAAAAAGAAAAAATGTTCAAGTTGCTGTTAGAAGAGAAAAATGATGAAATAAAAGAACACAAAGAACTTATTTCAAAGTTAGAAATAATGATAAAAGATCAAAATGAAAAAATAAATGAATTAATCAAAAGAATAAAACCAACAAAAATAACGAATAATACAACTATGAATAATATAATAATAAAACCAAACATAAATAAATTTGGAGAAGAAAACATAGAAAAACTTCTTGACAAAAAACAATTTGAAAACAAAGTTTTAACTTTAACAGGATCAAATGCATTTGAGGCATGTGCTGGTATGATTTATAATAATCCAAAATATCCTGAGAACCATCCTCGGTTTATTAACTTTTTGAATAATCAAAAAGTTAATAAGTACGAGTATTAGTTCAAAGATTTATACCACATTTTTATAAAAATGTGTATAAACTTTGGACAGACAGTTTATTGTACAGATTTAAGCAGAGAAAAATTTATGGTTTATAATGGAGAAAATTGGATTTTACATACAAGAACTCAAGTATTTTCTGAAGTTCAAAATAAAATTCAAGAATATATAGATATGCATGAAGAAGATCTTCAAGAAAAATTAGAACGAAATAAAGAATTTGCAGATAAATTTTATCGTAGAATAAAAAAATTTTACATTAAATATTATGGTAACAAACAAGATAAGGAAAAAGAATTTGAAGAAAAAACTGATGAACAACTAATGAGATTTTTTTATAGTATCAAAGAATTTGTTAAACATAATTACAATGTTTTATGTAATAAACAACTTGAACAAGATGGTCAAAATAATTTAATATCTTTAGATCAGGTTCAAAACACAAATTAAATTTCAAATCTAGAACCTAAACTTTTTATAAATAATGATGATTTGGTAAAAAAAAGAGGCAGACCCAAAAAGATCAATCTTAATTCTAATTAAAATTAACATTTATGTAAATTATAGTAAATTATGTACAAATTCAAAACAAAAAAAATATTGTATTATATAAATATATAAACTAAAATGAATAATTTTACAAATTATAATCAATCTATGGATAATTTTACATCTGGTAACTCTTTTAATAATATGAATCAACCCAATAACTTTTTTGATACAAATTTAAATTCAATGCAAAATGAAAATTTTATTTCAATGGCGAATAATATTGATAGTCTATCTTTAGGAAGTAATTATATGGGCGGAAATAATTCTAATATGTCAAATCCTTATGGGAATATAGGTAATATGGGAAACATGGGTAATATGGGTCAATCTAATCTAAGTAACATTGCAAATTTAAATGGATTGAATGGTACCTCTCTTAGTGATTTGGCTGGTTCAAGTTCATCCAATGGATCAAATGGATCAAATGGATTAAGTGGGTATGAGGATAATGGTAGTTTAATTAAATCACTTACTAAAGAAATAATTAGTAATTTGAAAGAAAATAATATTAATTTGTATGATAACCTTTCTAAAAGAGATTCTGATACTGATTCAGAGTCATCCAGTAGAAAAAGAAAGAAAAAAAAAGATAAAAGTAGAACTGTTAAAGAAGAAATACAAGAATATATAGAAGAAAAAAATCCGATACCATCAACAAATAATGTTTTATCAGATTTTTTTAATGATAGTAACTTTAGTATAAAGGATTTTTTAATTTTGTTTACCTTATACTTTTTGTTATCACAAGAAATGATAAAAGATTTTTTTTCCAAGTATTTCACAAGTTTAAATCCCGATGATGAAGGAAAAGTTGGTATCCAAGGTGTTATTATTTATGGGTTGATTTTAACAGTTTTGTTTATTGGAATTAAAAAATTAGTTAATTTGGCTCAAATATAAAAAGATTAAAAATATTTATTAGTAATTATTTTAACAGACTATTTTAGTTTTAAGATTTGGAGTTATCCAATATTTTCTTAAATTATAATTGGAATAGGATTCAGACCCGGATTCTGTTTTTGTAATTAAACTACCCAGTTCTTCTGATAATTCGGGTTCTTCAATTTTAATTTGTTCCTTAATAAAAAATGTATTTTGATTAAGAACATAAACATTTAAAATAATTTCTTTGTAATAAAAATCATAAGATTTAGCCAGAATATTCGGTAGTCTATGATTATCAGTAGGTTTATAATTATAATTAAAAACAGGTTTTGAATATGAATTAGAATCAGGTTCGATAAATTGTTCTTTTTTTGTAAAAGTTACTGTTTTTTTAGTATCAAGGTCTGTCCATGAAATTAATTGACCCATTATTTTTACTTCAAATCTGAATGTAATTGGTACAATATCGGAAATAGACTTGGGATCTGGTATAATATCTTGTTTAGTTTCAGATTTAGTTTCAGATTCAATACTGGAATCCATTTCAAACCCTAAATTATATACCATATTATCATCAATTTCAATTGTATTACCATAATGAATGGTAAAAAATTCATAAGAAGGTTTTAATTGTTCATCGAATAGCCAAAACATTATATTAATGTATAATTATTAATAAGTATAATTTTTTATATATTAATATTTTTTATTATAAGAATCAATTTTTATATGTGAAAAATTGATTTTGTTATAGAATTAGTATTAAAATATATATATAAAATACGACATAATGGCTTTAGTAGAAAAATATCTTAATATATCTGACACATATAACCCTTATGGTGATTATACAGGTAATTTAGTAGAATCAGACCAAATTTATTCAAAACTTTTCGACTCTGTAAATCAATACCAAAAGTATTTTACAGAGTTTGTTAAAAGTCCTTCGAATGTAAAATCAAGTCTTTTGATTCTGTTAGAAAATTACATAAATGAACAATCAATTAAAATCAAGATTGAAAATGCTGATATCAATTATTATATTGAAAACATCAATATATTTTCAAAACAAAAATTCAAGGATGTTATTAAAAAAGTTAATATAGATCATGTGATATCAATGATGGATTATTCAAAAAAAAGTAATGATGAAAATTATTATAAACAACTTCAACATGAATATTACAAAATGTTTAATGAAAAAATTATCAACGACACATATAAAATTAATAAACATGAACCATCAACATTAGATGTATTAATCGATGAGTTATTTGCTAATATCAATTTTAACAATTTGATCACTTTTACACAAACACTTAATAGACTAAAGTATTTCGATCAAGATATTAACAAGTTTGTAACAATTATTCAAAATAAATTTGATTCAAAAGATAATATTAAAAAATTAATTGGTTATATCAAAGAAAACTTTGTCGAAGAAAAAGAAGAATCAGTTGATAAATTTAATTATTATGATGAACAAGATAAAAAATATAATTTCAGATTTGTAATTGATAATTTGAAATCAAATGGATTTTCACTATTTGAAGAGTATTATTTACAAATTAAGACTAGATATGCAAAGGATATTGATATACAATTAGTTAAAAATGATAAGAAACTAATTTGGTATTTTATGCGAATTGTATCACAAAAGGATTCAAATAGTGTAAATAGATATGTGAATGAAATGTTAATCAGAATGAGAGATTATCTGAATGATATTGAAGACAGTTATAAAAATACACTAGGATTCCAAAAGATAAAGGTTAATGCTTGTTCAGAAAAGTATAAAGACTTTGATCTGACCCAACTAAACAGACAAAATTATAATTTCACATCACTAAAATATAATTTTGGAAAAGATGTTATTTCCAAATACACTGTTCCAAGTCAGATTGAGCCATATTTTGATATTTATAAATCATTTTATACATCAAGATATCCTGATCGCCAAATTGAATTTGATATTGAAAGATCTACTCTAATTACAAAGATTAATACGAATAACAATCAAATCTATTATATTCATATGGCATTAATACAATTTATAGTTTATGATAAAATAAACAAATCAAACGGAATAAATATAATTGATTTATTCGAATCAACAGGTATCCCAGTTAACAAATTACAAGATACAATCAATAGCTTTATGAAAATTAAACTTATTGGTAGATCAAATGGTGACTCTGTTGAAAAAATTAAATTCATGGTAAATGACAAGTTTACATATGATAAAAACAAGATTTCAATTGCATCACTAATATTAAAAGAATCAACAGAAGATCAACAAGAGAAAACAAAAGAATTCTTACACGATAGAAATATGATTGTGTTATGTAACTTGATTGATTATGTGAAGAAGAACAAATATTTCACAGCAGATACAATTTTAGATGAATTTAAATACAAAAAGATTCCATTTAATGTTACTCAAAATTTGATGGATCAAGTCATTTCAGAAGCAGTTTCAAAGGAATTTATTAAAAAGATAACAGTTCCTAATAATTCGAATGGTTCGACAAATTCATCAAATTCTGACCAGATCATGTATCAATATGTGGAATAAAAGTATATAAGATAAACTAATATATATGTAATTTATAGAATTTTATTTATAAAAATATCGATAAAAAATTGATTTATTGACTATATATAATTTTTCTATATATTAGGATCTATAATGTCAATAAATAACGCTAATTTTGTATTATATACAAAGGACAAAGATTGTCGAAATTTTACATCAAAATCTGAAAAATATGGCGTGTATCAAATTTCAAATCAATTATACAAGAGATTAATGTTAAATATTTTACATAAAGAATTTAGTTGTGAAGTTGAAAAGGATATGTTCATTCGTGATTTTGGATTAGAAACAGATTTTGATTGTGAGAAAATTAATTTAATTATGATGAAAGAATTAACTCTTGAACAATTAGAATCATATCTAAGAATTTATGAAAATGAACCAGAAAATTTAGACAAATTTGCAGAGTATTTATCGGTGATAACATATGAACAAGTTTCTCCAAATAATTATAATGTAACCAAAACATTAAATAATTTATTAGAATCCCAAAGTAATTATTGGGATGATTCAAGCAATTGTAAATTTTCCCACAATTATAATTTTACTCAAAGAAGATTTAATAATTTGGAATATATTACAACTTCTGCTATAGATCAAAAAGTCTCTAATACCAGTGGTAAAAACTCTATTTTCAAACTAAATGTAAATTATCTTGATGATATAAGTAAGAAACCTAGTTGGACTGAATTTGATTTCAAAATGTGCTACTATATTACAAAACCGTCAAGTAAAACTTTTGAAGATGTCAACAATATTTACAGACAACTTCCAACAGAATATTTGAAATATAGCTTTTTAACAAATCTAATTGTTACCAGAACTCATTGTCATTTAGTATTAAACAATCCTGAATTATTAGAAATGTCAAAAGATATTTTTGAAAAATACAGTGTTGTATTCAAATATTTAATTGGTTATGCATGGTTAACATTTAAATCTGAAGAATCAATTATGAAAACAAGAATTAAAGACACTGATAGAATTATTTTTGATATCAATACATGTAATAAACTTCCAGTTTATCCTTTCACATACGATGATTTAAATCAAAATCCTTACGCGTGTGTATTAGTAAGTAATGATCTAATTGATTTACAAAACAATTGTGTAGCACTCAATCCTATGAAAGATTACAAAAAATACTACGGGATGTGTGATTTTGAGGAATTTTCTCGAAGACTAAGAATTTTTATTAACGGTAGAAATACTTCTGGAATTCTTGATAAAATTGATTGGAACTCATGTGTTATTACAGGAAGTGCAATGACAGCATGTGGTATGAAATACAATCCTCTATTCGATATTTGTAGACAAAATAGCGAGGGAGAACTGACTGATGCTGATATTAATCTATTCTTCCTTAACTATTATGCTAATTCTGATGTTGATCTAATTTGTAATCACAAATCTATTTATGACTTTTTAGATACTGCTGAAAAGTTTATTAATGATCTTAAAGATGTTTGTAAGAAGGAACAAAACAATAGTCAAGCTAAAGTAAATGTGGACACTGTTCATACAGCAACTATTGTTGTTTCTGACGAATTTATTGGAAATGATTTAGAAAATATTAAAAAAGCAATTGGTCAACCTACTGCTGATATTACTGATATCAAAAATAATTTTGATAATCAATTGGTGAAAAATTATTTTTACAATAAATACTATGTTCCTTGGAAAAATGAACAAAAAGAAAAGATTAAATCTGATAATTCGACAAATTCAACCAATTCAATTGACAAAACCAGTTTATACTCTTATACAGAGTATTTAAAACTAGTTCCAGCTGAAGAATTTAGAATTTATCCACTAGATTATGATATCGAGGAGACCGATAACAATACTCAAGATTATGAGAAATATTATTATCTCAAAGATATTTATCCTGAAGCAACAGATTCAAATAAGATGGTAGCTAAGGTATCCGAAAGTATAAGATTCAAAGTAGGTACCAACTTTACCAAGACATTTGAAATATTTAAATCAAAAGACACTGATTTCTTCTCGGTAATATCAAGATTCCATATGGGATTTGTACGTGCCTTTTATAATGGTACCACTGTCAAATGTCTTCCAAGTTACATTACTTCAATGATGTTACAATTATCGACTGATTATAAATATTTTGCATCAATTCGTGATCCAATTGAGATTGTAAACAAATACAGATCAAGAGGTTTTGGAATTATTCTAAATCAAAATGAAAAACGCCATATGGAGTTTTATAATACCTTTAAACCAAAAGATAATTTCGGACAAGGTTCAAACTCTGCTTCAAACTCTGCTTCAAACTCTGCTTCAAACTCTGGTTCTGCTTCAAACCCAGGTAATCAAGCTAATAAAGAAAATAAATGGATTGATATTTATGGTCTAAATGCTAAGAATAAACATCTGATGTTTGGTCCAAAAGACTGTAATTCTGATATATTTAAACCAGGTAAATTCTTTGGAGGTATACCTAATGATTGCTTTAGAAATGTTAATCACAAGATTACAACATCATTTGGTAATGCATTTGAAGATATAATCAGTGCAAAAACCAGTTCAATTATTAATTACAAAGTGATCAATGACGATGGTTCAATCAATCCTCTAGAAAGATATGTTATTAAAATGGGTTGGAATAAAATTAATTCTGCGTAATTATTTGACCATTTTACATATATAAATTTTTATAAAAATTAAATAAATTTATTAAAATTTTATAAATTTATTAAAATTTTATAAATTTATTAAAATTTTATAAATTTATTTTAGTACAATTAGATAAAATTAGATAAAATTAAATAAAATCAAATAAATATAAATTAACAGAATTTCATGGTATTGTGACAAACCAAACAGAAAACGAAAGTTGTCATAGGTTCATCAGCCGATCTAGTTTGAGATTGAGTAATCTTACATTTAGATTCACCACATTTTCTGCATTTGTAAGCATCAGAATACGAGATATTATTTTCTCTTTGTTCCATATATTCTTTCTTTTTTATGATATATTGCCATTTGGCAGGATTAATTTGAGCAGGAGATAAGAATGCAACATAAGAAGGATTAATTTGTTTATCAATAATACTTTGTTTAAATGTAGTATTAGTTATTCCAGGAGTATCAATAATATTTGTGATGATTGAATTAAATTTATCTTCATAAACAGGTTTAATAAAATTCAGTGAATATTTGTTATTTTGACAATAAATAAGTGCATATTCAAATATACTTAATTCTATTTTTAGTGCAATATCCACATCATTTAAACTATCCATTAATTTAACTTGAAATTCAGCTCTTGGAATATTTGTTTCAGCATATTGAATCCAATAATCTTTAATATCTTCACTATTTTCAGTGATAAAATTATATTTAGAATGATTAAATGGACTAGTTAAATCATTTGGTTCTTCCAATTTGATATATTTGGTATCCACTATTATATTTGTTTCACTCATATTATATTTATTATTAACTATAATATTTTTAAATTAAAATCAATTTTTTAGTATGTTTGATGATTTTTATATATAAAATTAAGTAATATAAAGGTCAAATTTTGCTAAATTAATATAATTTAGCAATCATTAAAACCATAACCATAAACATAATAAATGCTTTGTTCTTGACCAGAGACAAAGTAAGTATTTTTAACAACACCAACTTTAGTAGTTTTAGTAGTAGTAAGACCATTTTCATCAGTGAATGAAACACTAGCTAAAGTGAATAAAGGAACATTAGGTTCACCAAGCATAACTTGGTTAAGAGGTAAGGCACCAAGAGCACCAGCTATAGCAGCAACATATGATTGAACATATTGATAGGTAGCAGGGAAGTAAACTTCAGTAGCAGCTGAAATTTGAGCAAATGATGATGTACCGAAAGAAGCAGCACCTAAAGGTAAAATGAATTGTAAAATAGGGTGAACTAAAGGAATACCGTTGTAAACACCTTGGGTAGGGTTATTAAAATCATCTTCAGTCCATGAGATGCAGAATACATAGTTGCTCTTAGTAGGATCATTGGTGACAAATGAGGCTTCATTTGAATAGGTTGAAGGAGCTAAATCAGTGTATGAAACTGGACCAGATGTATTGTTTGATAAATAATTGTTTAACCATGAGAATTTATCACCAGAAAGGGTGTTAGCCAAGGTGTTTCTAGCATAAGTGCATGAATCTTGGATTAAACCAGTTGAAAGTAATTTGTTAGCTAATTTTTTGTATTTAGCTTCACAGTACTTTTCCTTGCATTCCTTGACACATTTACAAATGCAACGGTTAACTTCATGTGATGATGATGAGCTTGAGCATTTAGTTTTTTTGCAACAGATTGTTTTAGGCATTATATATATATTAAATTTATATAAAATATTTAAAACTGGGGGTTATTTATAAAAATTTTTTTATAATATTAAAATCTTTTTATATTATAAATTTTTTACATTATATTTTTGTTATTTTGCACTTTGAATTTATTTTCAATGTATAATATCTTATATCTATTTCTAATTTTTTATAATCGGTTGATTCACAGATATAAAAAATTAAATTATTTTTATTATCTGTAACTAAAGCCTTTGAATGATCTGGATATATTTTAATATAAAACGCAGTTTCTGAATTAGATTTTAATAAATTTTTTTCTTTATTATCTTTTTTATAATTTAAAACTAATTCAGATATAGACTCAACAATATTTTCAAAATTAAAATTTGGATTAGAATTATTTTCTTTAATATTTATTTTAAAATCTGGATTAGTTACATTTAATAGTGGTAATATTTGTAATAATTTTAAAACATGTTTAGGATTATCTGAATGGTCCATTATTGAATCAAAATTTGGTATTTTGTTTTTTGATATGTCTTCATCGGTTAATTTAATTGATGACAACAATATTCTTCCAGCAGCTACCACTTGATAATTTCCCTCAATTTTTTCATTTGATAATTTTATTTGTACATTTCCATTTTCACTTTGTAAAATATTTGACTCATGGTTGTAACAAATATTTGTTTTGGGATCAAATAAACATCCTACTGAACTATTTAAACTTGATGTATTATATGAATTAAATATTTGATCAATATAATATAATATTGCTAAATTTTTACTCATTACTGAATTAAAATCTTTTATTTTTAATCCTGAATTACCATATTCCCAATAATAATTTTTTTTAATACCAGGTTTATTTGTTTCAACCGGTTTTTCAACTGGTTCTTGATCTGGTTTATTTTCTTTTTTATTTGTATTTGGTTCTGGTTTTGGTTTTGGTTCTGGATTAACAGTTTTTTTTGATTTATCTTTGATATTTTGATTTGGTTGTTTGTTTCCAATTACAAATTTATTAACAGGATCATGTGGATTGGATGATATTATTGGTGTTTGTTGTAATCCATATATATTTAAGGTAGAATTAACAACAAAAGGATTGTTTATATTATAATTAAAATTTGGATTGGAATTCGATTTGGATTTAGATTTTGCTTTAATTTTTTCTAAATCTACATTTGATTTATTAATTACAAAAATAGAATTCATAATATATATTTTTTATTATATATTATCTAAAATAAAAAGTGATTATAAACTAATTTACTTAATTTGTTAATTTAATTGACTAAATTTGTTAGTTAGTTTGATTTAATAATTTAGCAAAGTCTGACAGCAACAACAGTGAAAGCAGTGTTGTTATCAGCGACTGATTGATCAGAGTTAGCTCTGTTAATAGCAACTAACCATTTTTGACCACATTTATCAGTGAATTCACAGATATTACCTTCTTCTTTGGGGTTACCACCGACTCTTTCAATAGCTTTGACTGATAATTTGTATAAAACGTTCAAGTTGTATAATTTCTTCTTTTGGACTGAGGTGAGGTCAGTAGTAGCAATTGAGTCTAAGTAAGCTCTGTTATCACTTACTAATAAGTTGTATTCAGGTAAAGCTTGGTATAATTGAAGTTGGCCTGATGAGGTATCAACATACCAACCAACAACTTGATCTTCTTTACCACAAGCTTCAAAGTTTAAGTATCTGTGGGTGTTAACAAAAACATAAGCAAAATAAGCATTGTTTAAGTCAACATTTACTAAACCTGTAGTGCAGGTTGCAAGTGAAACACCGTTTTCATCGGCTTCACTAGAATCAAAAATTGAACCAGTAGGGACAGCAATAGGAGTATTAGCTCTGGTTACAATACCACCAATATTTTCACCAACACATGTGGTAGGTAAAATACTATCGGCAGTAGTAGCAACTAATGACCAACCGTTTCTGACTTTGTCAAGTCTAAGGTAGGCAGGGGTGCAGCAATCAGGTTGGCAATCTGATTTGCAGCAGCTTGTTTCACAAACTGAGGGACAGCATTTCTTGCTAGACTTACTAGACTTTGTCTTGGCAAGGGCTTGATCTAAAGGACAATCGTTACAAGGCATTATATATATTATATATTTTAGATAAAAATTATTTATTGAATAATATTTAATTAAAAATATTATTTAATTAATTTAAATTAATTTATAGTAAAAATTTTCAAACGCAAATTCTTATTTGAATTGGTTAGGTAACTATAATTTTCTGACAATTTAACAAAGTCTAACACCGACAACAACATATTCACCATTGTATTGGGATACATCAGCTTGTGAGTCAGCTCTGTTAATGGCTAATAACCATTTTTGACCACATTTATCAGTGTATTCACAGATGTTACCTTCTTCTTTAGGGTTACCACCAACTCTTTCAATGGCTTCTTCAGTTAATTTATATAAGATGTTTAAGTTGTATAATTTCTTCTTTTGAACTGAAGTGAGTGTTGAAGTAGCATCAGTAATTAAGCTTACTCTGTTATCAGTAGTTAATAAATTGTATTCGGGTAAGTTTTGGAAAATTTCAAGTTGACCTGATGTAGTGTTAACATACCAACCAAGTACTTGATCTTCTTTACCACAAGCTTCAAATGTTAAATATCTAGTAGTGTTAACAAAGATATAGGCTGCATAAGCATTATCAGAACCTGATGCAGTTAAAATATGACCTTCTGGACCAAAAACAGCAAGATTTGGTAATGGTACTGCGTTACCATTTCTATAAATGGTTTGAGATGCTAAAGGTAAGAAGGTGTAACCTAAAGTAGCAACTAATGACCATAATTCTCTTTGTTTATCGAGTCTAAGGTAAGCAGGAGTGCAGCAGTCAGGTTGGCAATCTGATTTGCAGCAACTGGTGTCACAAACTGAGGGGCAGCAACTCTTACTTGACTTACTAGACTTTGTCTTGGCAAGAGCTTGTTCTAAGGGGCAATCGTGATGAGGCATTTTATATATATTATTTATTATAGATAAAAATAATTTATTGTTAATTAAAAATTATTTTATATACAAAAATTTCAAACGCAAAATTATTCGTTTGAATTAAAATATTTCAAATAGATGTAATTAAATGTGTTTAGCACAAAGGAACACCTACAATAACAAATCTAACTGAAGGTGAAGCGATGCTTACTTCAGAGTTAGCTCTGTTAATAGCTAATAACCATTTTTGACCACATTTATCAGTGTATTCACAGATGTTACCTTCTTCTTTAGGATTTGAACTAATTCTAGCAATAAGATCTTCAGAAGCACTGTATAAAATGTTCAAGTTGTGGAGTTTTTGTTTTTCAATTGAGGTTAATGTAAGTGGGGGAATGTTCAAGTAGTCTAATCTAGTATTGGTTCTTAATAAACCTAAAGCAGGTAAATTTTGGAATAATTGGAGTTGACCATCTGATACATCAACATACCAACCAACAACTTGGTCTTCTTTACCACAAGCTTCAAAGTTAACATATCTGTGTGAGTTAACAAACATGTAAGCGAATAAAGCATTATCATAAGTTACATCAAAAGCAGTTGATGGTCCGTTTGGTAAAGAAGTGGTTGGAGTAACAAGATAACTTGATGCGGTTGATGCAAATGAATCAGTTATAGCATAGGTAGCAAAGTTTACACCATTTGTACCGAATACATTTGAAGAATCAAATGTCCAGGTAGCAGTATTTGAACCTGGAGCATCGGTATCAGTATAAGTGAATGTGTAAGTACCTGAAACTGGTAAAGGTACTGAAACATCTGATCTGTCAACAACATTAGTAAATACAGCAGTTGCTGTACCTGAATATGGAGCACCTGGTACTGTAAGAAGAGTAGATGGTGCTACATAAGTAGCAGTAACAACACCTGAAAGAGAGGTACTTGAACCTGGAATAATTGCAGGGTTGGTAGCTAATAGTGACCAGCCTTTTCTTAATTTATCTAATCTGGAATAAGCAGGTGTGCAGCAGTCAGGTTGGCAGTCAGGAACACAACAAGGGATAGCACAAGGTGATTCAGGGCAGCATTTCTTGCTAGACTTACTAGACTTTGTCTTAACAAGGGCTTGTTCTAAGGGGCAATCGTGATGAGGCATTTTATATATTATTTATTATAGATAAAAAATAATTATTTAGAAAAAATTATTTTATACTTGAAAAAATTCAAACGCAAAATTTTATTTTATATGACTTATAAAATAAATCAATTAAAAAGTTGATTATATATTAATATATAAAAATAATATATTAGATGAATTCATTAAATATTGTTCCTACAGAAGATGAACAGTTTAAAAAACATTATGAAGATATCATGACAAAAATTAAGAAAAAACAATTAACAGAATATGAACCTAAAATTGATGAAATCAATAGTGTTTATACAATTATTACTGAATATATAAAAGAGAAAAAAAGAAAGATTTATGGTGGATTTGCTTTAGATAAATTACTAACAATGAAAAATAAAAAGTTAGCATTATATGACGAATTAGACACACCAGATGTTGATTTTTATTCTCCTGAACCATTAAATGATCTAGTTGAAATTTGTGACCGTTTACATAAAGCTGGTTTTAAAGATGTTATGGGTCAAGAAGCTAAACATAAAGAAACTTATTCCATATTTGTAAATCATAAAGGACCATATTCTGATATATCTTATATGCCAAATAATATTTATTCCAAAGTAAGATTCATCCAAATAGATGGTTTTAATGTTGTTCACCCTTGGTTTATGATGATCGATTATTTTAGAATGTTCACTGATCCTATGGTTAGTTATTGGAGATTGGAAAAACATTTTGCAAGATATTTAAAACTCGAAAAAACACATTCTTTACCTTTGATACAAAAACCACTTAGTTTAGCTCCTTATGCTAATAAAGATGTAAGTAAAGCAATGAATTTACTTTTTGATTTTATTGCAGGTAAAAATACAATTTTGATGACGGGATTTTATGCTTATAATTATTATTTATATGTGTCAGAATATTATAAACAAAATAAAAATTATGAATATATATTTATTCCTTATTATGAAGCATATTCGGGAAATTATGTAAGTGATGGTTTAGATTTAATTGAATATATTAAAACACTACCAGAAGAAATTAGATCATGTATTACTCATACTGAAAATTATCCTTTTTCACAATTTTATGGTTGGAATACTGTTTTTTACTATAAGGATGGTGATGACTCTTATCCAATTTTGTATTTATATTCAAACAACAAAAAATGTCTACCATTTAAAGAAGTAGAATATGTGAAATTCGATAATTTAAATAAATCAAAACCAGAAGTAATAAAGACAGAATCATTAAGAATTGGATCATTTGATTTAAATATTCTCCATGCACTTATTATTTTGGTTAAAGTAAGAGTTGATGATGATAATGATTGGAATGACACACTTTACAAATTAATTAATGGATATGTTACATTTAGAAATTATTATCTATCAAAAAAGAAGATAACACTATATGACAACTCTATTTTTGAAGGATTTGTTATAGATTGTGTTGGTGAATCAATTGATCCTGATCGTGAAGCAAGATTAGTTAAAAAAGCAAGAAAAAAGTTAGGGAAACCACTAAGTTTTAGATATGATCCGGGTGTTAGTAAAAAACCTGGTAAATTTATCTTTTTAAATTCATCAGGTAATCCAATTAACAAAGAACAAAATCTTAGGTTATTGGAGAAAAATAGAAATAAAAAATGGGAAGATGATTTTGAAGACGAAGAAAAAGATTCAGTTAAATCAGATACTGAATCTAATCCTGAATCTGAATCAGATAATGAATCAGGGTCAGAATCTGCTATTGAATCTGCTAATGAATCAGATGATGAATCCAAATTAAAAAATAAAGAAGAAGAATCAGATTAAACAAAAAATAAGAAATTGATTAATTCAAATAAAAAATTTTTTTAGACAAATTTATTTTAATAATTTAATATATATTAAAATAAATATAATGGAACCTTCGAAATCCGATACAAAGCTTAAACTGGAAATCGGGGATTATATAATAATCTCGAATAAATACTTGGGAAAAATTTTAACTAAAATATGGAATGGTAATGGTTTTATAGTAAAGTTAGAAAATTCAAAAGATTATGTGGATAGTATGATTACCCAATATAAATTGTTAGGAGACAATCCGTCAAATGGATATATGTTAGTAACACTAAGTGACAATATTAAACCATTAGATCCAAACAATCTATTTGAAATAATATCTGATTATACTGGGAAAAGAGAATTAGGTCCTCAAATAAATAATCTGATATTAAAAAATTTTGATGACTTAATAAGAAATAAGCTGAGTAGCACAATGATACCAATTACTCAGCAAAAAATAGATTCTGTTGATTTAATTGGAACACCAGGTATAAAAATGAATTCAAATTCAATAATATCAAATGATAAATTAGTAAAATATAAATTAGAAGATATAAATGAGGATAATTATGTTAAATACATTATAAAGTTGATTCAAGAATTATTTGTACCAAATGATAAAATAATGTATGAAGAAGATGTTTTTGCACTTAAAAATATGGATTCAATATCAATAAATGTATTATCAGAAGAAAACATAAATCAAACAATAAAACCAGAATTTAAAAAGATTTTAGAAAGATATGATAAAATAAATATGGATTATTATTATGATTATAAAAATACACTGATGTTTAGACATTTAATAACTGATGAAGATTTTGATACTTTATCACTTGGAAAACAATTAATCACTAGAATAAAAAAAATATTATTTGATATTCAAAAGGATATCGATGTAGATGATGGAATACCTTTAATTGATGAAGTTAATTTGTTTGATTTTATAAGATTCAGAATAGTTGGTGGATATGTTGAAATGATAAATAAATTTGCAGATGAAAAAGATTTTAGAGTGTTAGATGAAGAATTGTTACCTGGTTTAACAGCATTTTCATCCATGTATTCAAATCCAATAGATTATAAAATTTTAACAGATTTTATATTTCAAATTAAAACAAAAGAAGACTTTGAAAGTAACAAAGATAAATTAAAAGAAGCTGTAAACATTTTATCACAAGAATATGTATTGTGTTTACAACCAAAAGTAGAATTTTTATTATGGACTATTTCTAGATTAATAGTTTGTTGGTATTCAGATCAATATTTATTTAACAATATATATAAAATAAAAGTATTAATAAATTTGTATAGAGCAAGAGGATTAAAAGAATTTAATCAAGATATAGGTGTGCAACCAGTAATAATGATAATTCCAAGATATGGAAAAGATATATCTACCAAAATTTTATCTCATTTATCATTTTATTTCTTTCCTTATAAAAGAATTGGATGGAAAGAAAGTAATCCAACATATTTCAATCGATTAGATGATTTATTACATTATACAAATGGATCAATTGAAATTAAAAAATATTTGAAATTGATTAAAAGACAAGATAAACATAAATTATTTAGTAAAGATTTAACAAAAGTTAATACTGGTACAACTGATAATGATTTAGAATTTAATATGGGAGATTCATTGATTAAGGCAAAAAAACAAGAAGAAGCTGAAAAATTAATATTACCAAAATTAGAAACATAATTATATAAAAATTGATTAAATAATATAAAGTAATAAATATATTAAAAGTATATAATAATGACAGTGAATAATACTCAACAAATAAAATTTGATTGGGATGAGTTTATGGAGAAAACGATAAACACAATTGGAAAGAACAATCTCATTAATTATATACTTAATGAGAAAAATCGCGTTATAACCAAAGAATACATAAGAAACACAATGGCTAATTACGGGATTGAATATCAAGTAAATGACATTAAATTATTTCAAATAGCGATGACACATACATCGTATATAAAAAAAGATTTTACAAATCCCAAAAATTTTAAATCGATATTTATGGGAATAAATTTAATTGGTGGTGATATTTTATTACCAATATCAAAAGAACAAATAGAATTTGCAGTACCATTAGCAGGAGTTTCTTATGAAAGATTAGAATTTTTAGGCGATTCAATATTACGTCAAGTGATATCAGATTATTTATTTGTAAGATATAAGGAAATGCAAGAAGGTAATTTAACTAAATTACGATCACAAATAGAAAATGGTTCTAGTTTAGCAGAAATGACTAGAAGAATCGGATTACAAAAATATGTGCTACTAAGTAGAAATCAAGAAGTTATAAAAGCCAGAGACAAAAATGATAAAATTCAATGTGATATTTTTGAAGCATTTGTAGCTGCACTTTATTTGGATACAATGGGAATTTCTTATAATGATATTGGTAAAAGTTTTGATTTAATTGAAAAAAAAAGATCTGAAGCCTATCAAATTTGTTACAATTTTGTTATATCATTGATTGAAGATGAAATTGATTTAACAGAATTACTTGAAACTGATACAAATTACAAAGATAAATTACTTCAGTATTTTCATGAATGTGGTTGGGGTGATCCTAAATATAACACGATGGATGTACTTTATGATAATTCAAAATTAGGTAAAAAATATTTTAAAATGTATGTGAGAGATCTAGATGGTAATATCATTGGGATAGGTACTGGATCATCTAAACAAAAAGGAGAAAAAATTGCTGCTAAAAAAGCTTTACAATATTTAAATGTTATCCCTAATGATAACGAAGATGAATTTATTGACCCAAATTCAAAAATTATTTATCATAAAGATGTAAAACCGAGTAATCTAACTGATCTAACTGATCTAAGTGATAAAACAGAGAAAAAAACAAAAACAAAATCAAAAATAATAGATGATCAAGTCGATTTATCAGAAGAAAAAAAAGAAAAAAAAGAAAAGAAGGAAAAAGATAAAAAAGATAAAAAAGATAAAAAAGATAAAAAAGATAAAAAAGATAAGAAGAAAGAAAAATCTGATTATCTAGAAGAAGAATCTTTAGATAAAAAGAAAAAGAAGAAAAAACAAACTGTGGAATCAAGTTGTTAATTTGTTAATTTGTTAAATAACATATTTACTTAAATCTAAAATATTCAGATTTAATTTGTTCTTTGGTTTTGGTACCTTGAGAATATTCTTCTAATTCTGATTTAATTTTTTTAATAATTTCAAGATATTTTTTAATAGTATATGCTCTATTATTTAGTGAATATTGACCAAGTGGATCAATTAAATATGGTCCAAAAATTAATTCTGGAGTAATATTTATACTTGTGTTAAAAGGTATACTACCAGTAAGATTACCAACTAATTCAATATTAGTATTAATTGGCATAGTAATAGAAGTATTAACAGATCTTTCGGGTAATTTTGAAAGTCTAATACAAATATTATAAGTTTGCTCTAAATTTGCTATTTTTTTATTAATAGCACAAGAAACATGATTTAAAAATTTTTCAGTTTCTTGATCATTTGAATCGTATTCTGGATTAGAAAATCTAAACAACAAATCCATTATATATTTTATATTTTTATATAAAATAGATATATAATTTTTTTTTATTTATCAATAACTCCTAAAATCATAGCATGGTCTGATGATGGATTTTTATACCATGGTTGATCTATTAAAACAAATTTTTTTGGTTTTGATTCTGAATCAATTACATGATCATAATTTCTATAATTTTTATTACCACTAAGTGAACAGCATGTATTTGTTTGATCTTTAGAATAATTAAATTTAAATTTTTTTTTACCAATTTTAATAATAAATTGTTCTGAATCATCTAATTCAATTTCTTTACAAATATCTCTATTAAAATCACCTACCATTGTAATTCTAGTGACATCATTAAAATATTTTATTTTGTTATTTATTATTTTTTGAATTGGTTCGAAAATACTTGAAAAAGTATTAGATTTATGACCAGCATGTAGATTTATTAAACAAAAGGTTTTTTTTGTTTTATCATCAAATAATATTAAAATTACAAATGGTCTACCATTTTCAAAATCTGATTCTAATTTTTTTACCAAAATAAATTTAGATTTCCAAATAGTTAACATAAATTCTTCTCCAGATTTATTAACATTATAATTATAATTATTTAATTTAGAATTAGAGAAAATGTTTAAAACTGATTGATAATCAGAAGATTCCTGGAAACAAAAAAAATCTGGATTTAAATAATCTTTAACGGTTGTAATATTAGATATAATATTTTTTTTTGCAGTTTTTACATAATTTATATCTAATTTTTTTGTTATTGATGAATTTTTCCAATCCATAATTTCCCATAAGGTATTATAACTACATATACTAATATTTAATTCATCCATTATTTAGTTACTATATAAAATTTGTTTATTTATATAATATGTTAAAAAAATGAAATTTAATTATTAATTTATTTTCAATAATTAATATATAATTAAAAAAATAAAATGGATGATGATACAAAAGATAAAAATGCATATCCTAATTTAAAAATAAATGGTAGAATTTTTCCTATTTGGATATTAAAAAATTTCTCAAAATATAAATTACCTGAAATTATTAGAAAAGATGATGAGGATCCTTGTCAAGTTAAAACTAAATTAGAATTAAGAAAATATCAAGAGTTTTTAAGTTCTTATATGGATTATAGATCTCCTTATCATGATATACTTATTTATCATGGTTTAGGTTCAGGTAAAACTACTACTGCTATTAATATTTATAATGTTCTTTATAATGCTACTTCTGGTTGGAATGTGTTTTTGTTAATTAAAGCTGCTTTACATGATACTCCTTGGGAAAGTGACATTAAAAAATGGTTATCACAACAAGATTATGCTCATAGATATTCAAATATAAAATGGGTACACTATGACTCTCCTTATGCCGACACTGAATTTTTTGATTTAGTTAAAAATACAGATAGTTCACTTAAAAATATGTACATTATTGAAGAAGCACACAACTTTATTTCAAATGTTTATTCAAATTTAGCATCAAAAAAAGGTAGACGTGCTATAAATATTTATGAACATATTTTACAAGATAAAAAAGATAATCCTTCAACAAGAGTATTATTGTTATCAGGTACACCCGCAATTAATAAGCCTTTTGAACTAGCACTAATGTTTAATTTATTGAGACCAAATATTTTTCCCAAATCAGAAGTATTATTTGATCAATATTATGTTGACAACACTTCACTTCCTTCAATTAATCTAAAGATGAAAAATACATTTCAAAGAAGAATTATGGGTTTAGTTTCTTATTATATTGGTGCAACACCTGATTTATATGCATCACAAACAACACATTTTGTAGATGTTCCTATGTCAAAATATCAAACAGAAATTTATGAATATTTTGAGGAAATAGAAAATAAAATGGCACAAAAAGCAAAATCTATTAACAAAACATCTGAATCATATCGTACATATACACGTCAAAGTTCTAATTTCGTTTTTCCTCCAATTGATCAAGTTGTAACTGGTGAAGGTAGACCAAGACCTAGTAAATTTAAAATAGGTGAAAAAGAACTGGAATTATTGTTAAAAACTAAAGATACTGAAAAAATTAAACAAACTCTTTCGTCTCAATCACAGGCATATTTTAAAATGTTAGATAGATATATAGATACTTTGGATAACTATTTCCAAGATATTTATAATAAAGAAAAAAAGACAGAATCAAATATTGAAATTGATATGGAAAATTTTAAAAAGTATAATTCATACGAAGAATGGGCTATCAAAGAGAAAAATAAATCTGGTTTGATTAAAGAAATGATGAAGTGTTCTAATAAATTTGTCAACTGTATTTTTAATGTGGTTAAATGTCCTGGACCCGTTTTAATTTATTCAAACTATGTTTTGATGGAAGGTTTAGATGTACTTAAAGTTTATTTGAAATATTTTGGATTTGGTTCTTTTAAAAATTCTAATTCGAAAGATTATTTTAGATATGGTGAATTCCATAATGGTATTAGTAAGGAAGTAAGAAAAGAAACTATTAAAATAGAAACTGATCCTGAAAATGTATATGGTAAATTAATCAAAATTGTTATGTTCTCTCCTGCAGGTGCTGAAGGTATTTCATTAGCAAATATGAGACAAGTACATATTATTGAACCATATTGGCATGAAGTTCGTATTATTCAAATGATTGGTCGTGCTGTTCGTCAATGTTCACACAAAGATTTACCTATGAAAGATAGACATGTTGATATTTATAGATATAGATCTATCAAATATAATGTTAGAATTAAAGAAATCGTTGAAGGACAAACTGTTAAAAAAGTAAAAGAAGAAATTGATGACCCTAATGAATTAAGAACTGTTGATTTTGAAATTGAAGATTTGGCTAGAGCTAAAAATAATTTAATTTCCACATTTTTAGATTCAGTTAAAGAAGTTGCTATTGATTGTGAATTATTCAAAGCGCATAATATGATGGGAACTAAATATAGATGTTTCCAATTTAATGAAGTTTCCTTATTTGATAAAAATATTGGACCAGCTTATAAAGATGATATTATTGAAGATATGAAGATATCAAATGGTTCGAATAGTTCCAGAAGTATAACTGTTAAAGTTAAAGTAATTAAAATTAGAGGTATTGTTGATGGTGATTCTGATAAAGAAATTAAAAATTATTGGTATAATCCTGATGTTGATTCACATGGTTATGGTGTCGTATATGATATTGATCTAAATTATCCTGTTGGTAGGGTTAAATTTGATGATATTGGTAATCCTGAAAAAATAGATAAGGATACTTATAAAGTTGAACTAATTCATATACCTAGTATCAAAAATAAATAATCTTTTTTCTAAAATATAAATATAAATATTATATATATATCATAATGATTAAAAATATTATAATCGTAATATTAATAATTTTATTATTAATTACTATTTATTCATATTACTGTTTGTCTAATTCAATGGCATCTTATGAAACCGAAAGATTGCAATATATTATTAATAAAGAAAATGAATTGGCTGTAAAACAAGATCAAGTTAATAAATATAATAATTGTAATAGTGAACTTGATCAATATAAAAAATCTATCGAAAAAATAAAATCTGCTATTGGTGGTTCTGCTAGTATTATCGGGACTATTGGAACAAACGGGAATATCGGGTCTGATAAACCTGTTCAATCAACTCAATCAACTCAATCTACACAATCCAATACAAATATATTAAGTGAAGAAAATCCTGTTGTTAAAACTGCTCAAAAAAATATTTATCAAAATAATGACTTGATTGCTGCTGTTTCATATACTCCAAATGATTCTAATGAGTCTGTTCCCATTTATGACGATGCAATAAGAAATTCATTAATGGGCTATTTTTCTGACAAAAATAACTAAAAAATAACTAAATATATTTATGAACTTGTAAAATCTATCTTTGTATTTAATTCGTTAGTGTATATACCCATAACGAATGTCAAATAATTTTGATATAATTTATTACCAGGTAAATTAATAATTTCATTTTTTAATGTGTCTAATATACCAAAACCGAAATTTTTATAATTGGTTACAAATGATTCAATATTAAAATTGATAAATTCTTCAGGATTTTTTACTGAATCAAACCATATTACATTATTTATATATTGATCTATCGATACATTAACTATTTTACCATTGGTTGTTACTTTCTTTGCATTTACAAATCCATTTGGTGACACAAAATCATTTAACTCTTTGTATAAATTATTTACTTTAAAAATATTTTGATTTATAACTATTTCTGAAAATACTGCACATGGGTTAAATCTTGTAAATCTTTCTAACTTTCTTTTCTCTTCCTGTGATTTAGCTAATTCTCTAATACTTGATAATATTGTTGGATTTGATCCTGATAAACTTGTTTGACCATTTGATTGAGCTTGAATATTTGATTGGGTTTGTCCATTAGATTGAGCTTGACTATTTGAATTAGCAAGTAATGACTTAGGATCAATAGATGATGAATAACTGGTTGAGTTTAATTCTAAATTAAGTGGAGTATAAAATGGTAATAATAATTCGATATCAAAATTAATAATAATAAAACATTTTAGAATATCGGTTATTTTTTGGATAAGCCATGATTTAGCTTCGGGGTTAGAAATAAATTCAGCTAAATTTAATAATTCAGGATTTAAAACATCAGTATTGAGTATTTGGTTAGTTTCATAATTAATTCCTTCAGTATTTAAGGTTAAAGGATTACCCCATGAATCATAAAATTTTATTGTTAATTTATTTATTTCACCCAACAAAGAATCTTTATAAGTTTGAATTGCTGAATAAGGATTACCTCTCCAATAAAAAACACCTAATATTTTATCAAAAATTATTATAAAAGATTTATCTGTAATTGGATTTGTACCTAGATTATAGCTATTTACTAACTCCTTTATATATATTTGTATAAATCTATCGTTTATTGTTGTATACAAAGCTGTATCATCTGGTATATATCTGAAATTTAATAATGTATAATCTTTTAATCTTTCATAACAATCTTTAATATAACTTCTTTCAATAATTTTTTCGGATCTACAATAATCCCACTTTGTGTTAATTGCAACTACATTATATGTCGGGATAATACCTGTATCTAATCTAATAAATTTAACATTATCAAAATTTCTATTTAAATAAGGATTATTTGTTTTTTTCAAATTATTGGTGTAATCTACAATTAAATCAGGACTATTAAATATTTTAATATCTTCATTTAAATCAATTGATGCTTGTCTATCAAAGTTTTGACCAATATTACTCCTATTAGTTTTTTTCTTATTTTTTAACGACTCATTTAATTCTTGTTTAATATTTTTTTTATTTACTGGTGGAATTAATAAACCTGAATTTACAACTGGACCTAAGTTTACTACATAATCAAAAGGATTTGGATATATGGTAATATCTCTGTCATAAGAATCAATATTTAATCTAACTTCTTGTATTGTTTCTTTCATCAAATTTTCATTTAAATTATCATAAATTGTATTATGTTTGTTTCTTGTATCTAACATCTTTAATATTGGTTTGTTATCCGTATAATTTTCTTTCACATTGAATTGTGAAAAGTCTCTTAAATTTTCTAATTTTGAACTATTTGATTCAACATTTGTAAATGTACTTGAAGGAACAAATTGATTATAATTATTGATATATGTTTGTTGATCTTGTACAGCTTTATCTAATAATTCTTTTGAAGCAAAACCATTTTGTGATATACCACTTGAATTAAATGGTAAATTTTGTGCTCCTTGATAATTATAATTTGGTTGAATTCCTGATAATTGATAATTTGGATAAGATGACGTAGTATTATAACCAGTTTGAGTTACTGGAAGATTTTGATTAGGAACATTTGAATTAGAATTCGAATTCGAATTTGAATTTGATCCTGAATTATTGTTATTTGTCTTTCTTTGAATCATAATTTATATAGAATAAATTAATATATTATCTTTTATATAAAATATTTTTATTTCGAGTTTAAATAAATAAAAAATTTAATAAAATAATAGTATATTAATAATAAAAATATATGGAAGACTATTATTTTTCTGAAAATAACATAGCTGATCAGACTAAAAAACTTATATTAAATTTACAATTGTCTGAAGATCAAATTAATAGAGATGTTGTTCTTAAATGTAAAAAAATTATTACTAACCAAATGAAAGAAACTTTTGATAAATATGGTAATTCTAAACCAGAGGATATCTCTCCACAAAATTTTGTTGAAAAACTTAACAAAAAAAGTATTAGTGATTGTATGAGAGTTATTTCCAATAAAAAGGATTCTCCTGGTCAAATATTTCCTTCACAACCAAAACAATCTTCTGGTAATAATTCACCTCGTAATCCTCAATCTAATAATCAATCAGGATTACAGCCTAAAATTAAACCTGCTATTAAACAACAAGCAAAGGAAAATTATGGTATTCAACCTAGAAACCCAAAAGACCCAAATCAATATATGAGACCAAATGAAGTAATGGACAAAATGAAACATCCTCAACAACAGCAAAAACCCTCTAAAGAATTAGCTTCATTTCAAGATGCTGGAGGTTATGCTAGTTTCTCTTCAATAGATTCTGCTTCTGGTCCATTTATTACCGCTACAGGCGAATATGGTATGCCATTTGATACAAATGAATCTAATGGAGCGGATCAATTTGGGAGAAAGAATTTTCAAGATGAACTTGACCAAAAAATCGCAATGTTAAGATCCGAATATGGCGGAGGTCCTGGACAAATGGGTGGGATGGGTCAGATGGGTATGGGTGGTGGGATGGGTCAGATGGGTCAGATGGGTGGAATGGGTGGAGGTGTTATGGCTCAAATGGGTGGTGGAGGTATGGGTCAAATGGGTCAAATGGGTCAAATGGGTCAAATGGGTCAAATGGGTCAAATGGGTCAATCTAACCAAATGCCTTACTTTGGATTACCTCAACAAGGTCAACAACAAGGTCCAGGTCAATTAGATCCTAGAGTTGCCAAATGGCTTAATTTAGATCCTTCTGGACAACCAATTAGTAAAAATGGAGGTGCTATGGCTCAGATGGGTGCAGGGGGTATGGGAGGTGGTATGGGAGGTGGTATGGGAGGTGGTATGGGAGGTGGTGTGATGGCTCAGATGGGTGCAGGGGGTATGGGTGGGATGGGTAATATGGGTAATATGGGAGGATCAGGAGGAGCTCCTAACCAACAACATCTCCAGATGCAATTAAATCAATTGATGACACAAATGGGTCAAATGCAAAAATCTGGTCAAATTAATCCTCAAATGATGCAACATATGATGGGTCAAATCCAAAATATTCAACAACAAATCCAAGCAACAAACCAACCTGGTTATAATAATGCTGAAAAGGGACAAATGGGATATGGTCAACAAATGAATCCAAATGTTGATTATTCATTTGCACCAGGAGGTGAAGATATGGGTAATGATTTTAATGCCGCATTTTCTGCTCCAAATAATAGTTCAGGATATGGAGGTCATGACTCATTAGATCAATCATTTAAACCAATTCAACCTGGTGGAATGGGTGGAGGTGGTGGAGGATCAGGAGCAACAGATGACCTAACAAGAAGAATGGAAATGATGAGAAATGAAAGATCAAATATTGATAACAAAATGGGTCAACAGCCACAACCTCAAGGTAAATTTGACCCAATGAAATCACCTTATCAAATGAATCAACAACAAAATCCAAATAACAATTTTAATGAAAATTTTTTTTTTTTAGCTAATCAAAATGGTCAAAATAATATGAATCATAATGGTCAAAATAATATGAATCATAATGGTCAAAATAATATTAATCAAAATATCCCATTTAATCAATCTGATTTTGATAATAAAATTGCTGAAAATTTTAAAATTAAATCTGGATCTAATTCCAAATCCAATTCCAAATCAAAATCTAAATCCAAATCCGATTCTAAATCAAAGTCAAAGAGTAAATTAGTAACTAAATCAGATAAAAATTATAATGATTTAGATGAAAAAGATATTGATAAAGAAATAGAATTATTAAAGAAAAAATTAAAAAATAAAGATAAAAAATCAAAAAAATCGAAAAGATCAAAAGATTCAGACAAATCAGATTCAGATGATTCTCTGTCTTTACTTAAAACATTTACACTTAATGGTAAATCAAAAACAAAATCAGATAAATCAGATAAATTAGACAAATCAGATAAATTAGACAAATCAGATAAATTAAGATCAAGATCAGGATCTGATACTGAAAAATCTGATTTAGAAAATAAATCAGAAATATCTAATCAAATATATTCTGATTCTAAAACCGAAACAAAACCAAATATAAAAAGATCTGTATCTACAAATTTAGATGCACCAATCGATAATTTAAAAAAATCAAAATCTCCAAGAAAAAATATAAATAATCAAGAAAACTTTTTAAATCAAATAGATTTGATAAATATATCTAATGATAATAATTCAGACAATTCAGACAATTCTGACAATTCAAAAAATTCAACTAATTCAAATAATTTAGATAATAGTGAATTTGACGAAAAGAAAAAAGCATTAGTAAGATTATTAATAGAGGCAAAAAATAAAAGAGAAGAATCTGTTACTATTTCAGATAAATCAAATAAAAATTATAATAGTTTCTATAATTTTAATAAAAAAATTAATCAAAATGATGCCGAAACTGAAACAGATACAGATACAGAAATGAAAATAGAATTTAGAGAAAAACCAAATATTTATATAGAAGATAATGATAATATAGGATACAGAGTAAATCAAATTAATGAGATAATAGAAAATGATATGGAAAAATTAAATTTAAATATAAATTCCAATGAAGTAACAGAAAGAGAATGTTATAATGATTATATGATACGACTAGATAAACCAATAAAAATTAGAGATTTAAATATAATTGATATTGAACTTCCTAAAAGATCCGATGACAATATCACAGAAGTAAATAATAATTTAGAAATAGAGTCTGATGGAAAAAAAGCAAAAATTACATTAGAACCAAATTATTATAATAGAAATGAATTAGTTGAATTTATAAATGAAGGATTAAAATCATATGACTTAGGTGTAAAATGTTTAATTGATGATCAAGATAAATTTATTTTTGAATCAGAAAATTCAATTAAATTCCTTATGAGATTAGGTGAAAATAGTATTTTACCTTATTTAGGATTTATTAAAAATACTTATTTGAATAAAAATAAATACGAATCTGAAAACTCGATTGATCTTGGAGATAATATATTTTATTTAGTTATAGAAAATATATCTGATGATCCAATTTTTTTAATAAATCAAGATGATTGTACTGTAAATAAATTATTTGAAGTTAATAGTGAAATAGAAGTTGATCATTTAATAATTAAATTCTATAAAACAAAAAAATTTTTAATTAAAAATAGTACTGAATATTCTTTTTTCTTTGATAATGAACATAAAATAACTTTTGAAATTAATTAGTTTGTTAGTTTTTTATTTTATTTCCAAAATAAATGTTTCTGCATTTATTTACTTGTCCATCGGTTAAACGTTTTTGAGTAATATGATCAAAAGATTTTCCTTTTAATAATCTTAAAATAAAGTTAATAGAATATACACCACATTCAGAATTACCTTTTTGATGTTGTGTTTTATTATATCTCATATCAACCTTTATACCTTTACTTGTCAAATAATCCTTAACTCTTGTCATAAAGTTTTTAATTCTTTCTTCAGGAACTATACCATAAGAATCAGAAAAATATATTTGTCCTTTTGCTAAATCTATAAATAAACTTACCCAATGTGATCCAGATTTATCATGTTCATCTAAATTAAAAACAACACCTAATCTGTGTTTTCCTTTTTTCTCAAAATCACCAAATTTCATTGTTTTAAATTCATAAGCATCTAGTTCATTAAAATCAATTGGAACTGCACCTAAAAATACAAAATCAGGATATTTGCTTTCATATTGTTCTAAAACTTTATTTATATCTAATGTTGATAACCATTCGAATTTACCTTGAGGACCATCTGGTCTAAATATTTGATTTTGTAAGTAATCCTTTGTTTTATCACCCATAAATTCTGTGTATTTTTTATTCATCCAATCTCTTTGATCTCCTGAAAAATGTTTTTTGAACTCTGATAACAAAAATAATTTGTAATTTTCTGGTTCTGTTATTTCAAACTCTTCATGTAATTCTATATGTTCTTTTTTACCATTTTCTTTATTGTACTTATTATATGCCTCTGCCATATCTACTAGTAAACTTAATGGATAACATGAACCATTCTCAAATTCAAGGGTTGGACCACATTTCATATCTAGAGGATTTTTTGGCATTACGTCTACTAATTTAATTTTAGGTAACATTGGCTTTTTTTTATTTGTATTATCTACTTGACTCATAACAATATATATAAATTATATATTATCTTAATAAAAAAATATTATTTTTACTATTAGTTTATTCTAATTATTAATTTATTCTAATTATTTTATAAATTAAATTTTGTATTTTTCAAATTCAATATCCTCTTTTTCAAATTCAATATTTTTTTTCTCTTCATCTGAAAAAAATATTAATTCTTTTTTTGATTTTATTATACCTACTAAATTTGTTTCTTCATCCCATATATGATTCATCTCTTTATCTAAAAAATATTTTACACCAGAAATAGTTATCACATCAAATATTTTATCTACTTTTTTATCCATCATTTGATCGATATCATCTTGTGAGGTTTTCTTTTTACCACTGTTATCATTTAAAATTTTTTTATTTCTTTTATCATTTATCTCTGCTTGTGCACCATCAGATTTGTTTATTATATTATTGTATGAAAATGACATTTGGATTCTATTTTATTTATATCTATATCTATTTATATTTGTTATTTAATTCAAATTTTTTGTTATAAAAATATATTATTTGTTATATTATAAGAATGAATAATATTGGACAAAATAATAATGAACAAAATAATAATCAAACTCATTTAATTAAGTTACATGGTGCTAATCCTAATTCAGCTAGTTCATTTGCAAAAGTTTCTTTAAACAAAAAAGAGATTGTTGACAAATATAAATGGTATTTGGGTAAAGACGGTTATCCATTTGCATATATTAATGGTGGTAGAGCTCCCTTACACCGTTTTATTCATTATATTAACACTGATAATTGGAATAATGCATTTTATGATGAATTAAGTTGTAAAATTAAAAAATATTATGTAGATCATGTTAATAGAGATAAATTAGATGCGACAGATGGAAATTTAAGATTAGCTACACCGGCTGAAAATTCCTATAATAAAACATCTACTAACACAATAATCGATCCATACACAAATAAACCACTTCATCATATCAAATTAAAAAAATCAGGATATGAAGTTACTATCAATAAAGATGGTAACACCAATAAAATTAGTAAAATTAAAACTTTAGAAGAAGCTAAAGAAATTTATAATATGATGGCAACTGAATTATTTGGAAATTATGCTGTTTTATATGATTAAATAATTAAATAATTAAATAATTAAACAGCTTTTGGTCTTTTAATATTCGGTAATACCAAATCTTCCTCCACATTTGGATTGGTTGGAGTTATTATAGTTGTAGTATTCATATTTTCAGGTTTGGTTTCCTGTTTGATTTCAGGTTTGATTTCCTGTTTTGACTCTGCTTTTGTTTTAGCTTTTGGTTTGGATTCTGGTTTTAATTCAGTTTCAAGTTTCAAATCAGTATTTTCTTCCAGAACAATTTTCTTTTTTCCTCTTGTAATTTTAATTTTTTCTTCTGGTTCAGGTTTAGAATCAAGTTGTTCACCAGGTTTTTCACCAACCATTTCATTTTTTTCTTCAGATTTAGTATTTTTACCAATATCTAATTCCTTTTTAACAGCTCTTTTAATAATTTTAAATGGTTCATTTTCTTTGTTAGACACAATATTAGTATTAGTATTAGTATTAGTATTATCAACCTGTTCAGATGTATCAACTACAATTGGTTTTTTTTTAGATTTGGTTTCAACAATATCTTGATTGGTTTTGTTTATACTTTGATCAGGATTTACACCAAGTAATTTTTCTCCACCAGATTGAGAGTTTGGATTTTTTTTTATTTCGATTAATTCAATTAGTTTTTTCATAATTTTATCATTATATTTGATAGGTTGTGAATCAATCCAATTTTTCCATTGTTCAGCAACATCCATATTTAATCTTAAGAATTCAACATAACTCCACATTGTTCTTAATGCTTCAAGATTATCCGCGAACCAATTTCTATCTCTTAAAATTAGTGTACAATTGTTTTCGATTAATCTCCAGTAAATTACTCTATTAACTCGTAAATTAGGTTTTAAATTTGACATTTCTGTCAAGATCCAATTATCTAATTCAGATAAACTCATATCTATTTTGGGTGGATATAAGAATGTAGCTAAATTATAAATTGTTGTGTCTTTAACGACTCCATTTGTGTAATCATCTTCTGTTAGTTTTGATGGAAGTAATTCGATTACAACACCACGTTCTAATCCATATTTTTTAGATTTAAAATCGGCTTCTGAATTTGTATCTTCTAACCATTCATTTCGGTCTTTATATTCTTCAATATTACATTGAATAAAATCACATTCATCTAAATTACAACATTCTAATTGTAATTGTACTTGACACCAATAATAAATTGGACAAATATTATCTTTAATATCTCCTGAATATTTAATTTTTCTCATTAATGGACATTTGATTTCTAACATACGACCCACAAGTGGTGAATATGTTTTCATATCTCTTTTGTATTGTGAACAAATACCATCTGGACTGGCACCTAAAAAGTAATAATCAGGATGACCTAATAGACCAAATTCTTCGGTATGTACATCGTTTTTATACTCATACATCATTGTTACTACTTGTTCGAATTTCTTACCATGATAACATGCTAATGCTGTCTCAAATGTTGATCCTAATACTTTTTTTAACACAAAATTATATTGAGGTTCATGTTTATTTTTTCCTAAAACAGCTCCACCATCTGATGCAGTAATTTTACCACTACGCATAGCAAACCATTCTGGTGATCTTTGTTCAGGTAATTCAATTGCTCTTATTTTTTCATAAATATCTTCTCTTCTTTTAAATTCTTCATTTGATATTTGATTTAAAATTAAAGCTTGAGTTCTTGATGACATTGCCTCACCTTCTGTTACTGTATTACCTGATAAATCTTTCATAAAAATTGTTGGTTCAGCTTCTTTCTTTTTATATGAAGCTTTTTCATATCTAGGTTTATATTCAGGCTTAAAATCCTGTTTGTAATCAGATTTAGTTTCTGGTTCTGGTTTTACTTCTGGTTTACTATTACCATTTCCATAACCAAAACCATTAGAACCTGAAACCAAAAATTGTTTTTTTGTTGTCACAATGACTTCATCATTGTTTTTATTTTTTTTATTAGATACTTTTTCTTTAATACAATCCATAACTAATTCTTGTTCTATACTGTCTAAATTATTATATTCTTTCATATTTACTATAATATTTTCAACTTTATTGACATCATCATTATTTGATTGTAAAAGATAATCTATATTATCTATTAATTTATGCATAGGATCCATTTTATTAATTTACTAATATTTAAATATATATTTTATTTTTTAAGCTATAATTGATTTATACACTTTATTATATAATATATCTAATATATCAAATATGAAGTTTTCAATTCTAATTATTTTAATTTTGATACTGGTTTTTATAATTATAAATGATAAAACAACCAATACAAATGAACAAAAAGAAAATTTTGATTTTTTATCTAAACTTAAAAAACAAATTGTTTTGTAAATATTATTTTTTAATTAAATAAATTAAAAAATTAAATAATTAATCAAGTATAGTAGAAAAATATGGATGAATTAGGATATGTGGTATGTGGGTCAGTTGACTCTGGTAAAAGTACATTGATAGGTACAATAATTTCAAATAAATTGGATGATGGTAATGGTTCTAATCGTTCTTTTGTATCTGCTCATAAACATGAAATAAAAACTGGTAAAACATCTAGTATTGCTGTACATTCACTAAAAAAATATCAGGAAAATAAATCAATTATTTTAATAGATTTATGTGGTCATGAAAAGTATTTGAAAACAACATTGTACGGAATAATGGGCTATTATCCTGATTATGCAATTGTTATTATTGGTGGTAATCGTGGTATGTTAAAAATGACTAGGGAACATATTAAAATTTTACATCATTTAAAAATACCAATTATTTTGGTAATCACTAAAACTGATATTATTGATAAGGTTTACGAAGGATCAAATGAAAATGGTCTTGATAAAATTACAAATGATGTTAAAAAAATCTTTTCTAAAGGTAATTACAATGTGATTGATATGAATGAAAATACCAATAATATTGACGAATATTCTAAAATTATACCTTCAAATGAGTTAATTCCTTTGTTTAAACTTTCATGTAAAACTGGTTTTGGTTTAGATAAATTTAAAAAATATATTTCTCTTTTACCTAAAAAATTAGATATTAAATTAGATTTGGTTATTGGTATACCCAATTCAATTTCAAGTAAAAAAAAGTCAGATGATTTTATTTTTTATATTGAAAAAGTATATTGTCCACCTGGTATTGGTTGGGTATTAACTGGTATTGTAAAGTTTATCAACCCTGATGCTTATTTAACAACTGGATCTTCTTTTTATTTAGGTCCTGGACAATCTAATGATATTACTCAAATTAAAATTTGGTCTATACATAATTATTATCAAGAAAAAGTAGACAGGTTATTAAATGGACAAAGAGGATGTTTAGCAGTAAGATCTGATAAAAAACTTACTTATGAAAATTTTAGAAAGGGAAGTATATTAACAAACAATATTGAAATTTTAAAGAAAGCTACTTATAAATATAAAGCACAAATTAAATTACTATCTCATCCTTCTAATGTTAAGGATAATTTTTCACCAGTTATTCATTGTGCAACTATTAGACAATCTGCATCTATTAAAATTATCGAAATTAAAACTAAAACACAAAATGACAGTAAATGTATATATCCAGGGGATATCGCTACTATTGAACTAAATTTTAAATTTAAACCAGAAATTATTGAACCAAACCAATTATTCTTTTTAAGAGAAGGATTAACTTTAGGTGTAGGTACTATTTTGGAACCTGTTTATTCAAATTAAAAAATATTATAATAATTAATAAAAACATCAGTAAATTTTTTTTGTTCTTGATCTGATTTATTAAATAATCTGATTAATATACCTCCATTATAATCCGGATCTAATTTATGTTTAATATGTGTTTCTGATACAATACCATTATTTATATTACAAATAACTATTTTTCTTTTTTCTAAACATTTAAAGCATACACAACCATCGTCACCATAATGATCATTTGAATTTATTTTATAATAAATATTCTCATGACTAATCATATTATAAATAAAATATTCTTGTAAATTAAATCCTACATGATAAGGTCCTATTTTACTTTTCCAACTTTCTAAATACTCATTTCTTTCTTGTTCAGTATAATATCTTTTTAAATTATCACATACTGTTAAATAATTATAATAGTTTATTGGTAATTTATATTCAGATTTAAATTTTTTATATACTGGACCAATTATTTTATTTTCTGTTGAATAATCTGGTATCATCACAATTTTTTTATTCAACACTTGTGATAAAATTTTATCCCATAAATCATAATCTTTCAATCTTAATTTAATCCAAGTAATTCCATCTTTTTCATACATATAATATTTTTTTTCAAAATCAAATTGTGTTAATTTTGGTATTTCATATCTATCATTATAATAATCTATCTCTTCTATGTGTAAATATAAATCATTAAATCTTTTGATTAACTTTTCTATTGGATAATTTAATAAATTTTCTTCTGTGTTATTAAAATGCAATTCAGCTATTTGTTGAAAAAAATATGATATTTTCCTCTCTATTGGTGTTCTATATATATCTATAATATATACTTTTCTTTTTGTATTTGTTTGTGTATTGGTTACTTGATTATTTAAAATAATATCTGAATAATACATTATAGCTGTTTTATTGTTTTCACCTTTAATTCTAAATATTTCGTCTTGGTGTGAATGAAAAACTATAAATTGATCAAATGCCCAAGTTCTTATCGAAGTGGCTAATGATGTTGATCCTACTTTTTCAGGACAATATAGTAAAATTATATCTCTATATAAATATGAATTGTCAGTTGTTTTCATTTAATTTTATATGTTAAAATATTATTTTAATTATCACCACAAATAAATTTTTATCAAAAACTATTTATATAATATGACTACTATAAATTACAATGGTCTTGTCAAATTAAAAACAAGTATATATGATGCAAATACTATCCAATATTCAATAGATAATGAAATTTCTTGGATAGATATTGTATCATGGCCTGTAACTTTACAAACAGGTAAACTTCGATTAGTTTCAGATATAAATCTAAGTACTTTAACTAAAGGAACTAATCAATCAGGTAAAGATTTATATTTTATTGTTAAAGAAGACATTAAAATAGGAGGAAATTCTTATAACATAAATATAGATGGAATTGATTCTTATCCTGGTTTATTTCAAAATGGAAATCAGACTGAGCAAAATTTTAATATGACAATTAATAGACTTGGTGTTATTTCATCAGGATCTAGTTTGTTTTCTGATTCAAGTACAAATACTGGCGGAGGTTGGATAGCACAACGTTATTTTAATATAAATTCTAATAAAAAAAATGTATCTATTAATAATTGTTTTGTCAAAGCAAATATTGATAAATTAAATATAGGAGGTTTTGTTGGGTCAGATTCTGGACCTAATATTAATATTTCAAACTGTTATATGTATTGTCCAGTTTTATCCAACATGGTTGGTTCACAACCTGTTATAACTGATATATTTTTTGGATCAAATTACAATTTAACAAATAAAACTAATAATTGTTATTTTGCTAATGGAACATGGTCTGATTTAGATGCTTCAAGTAAATTAAAGGGTTCACCTGAATATAATTTAGACGGAACTATTAGATCTCAAGGTATATTTTGGTTTCAAGATAATATACAAAGTCCATATTCTTTTGTTACTAAATCCATAAATTCAAATTCTAATCTGGTTTTTAGCCCATGTTCAGATTATTCTGTTATTAAAAATATTTTGTTGATTGATAGTTATGTTAGTCAATTTGATAAATTTGTAAATTCTGTTAATTCTGATACTATAGCTATCACATATAATTTATCATCAAAATCTGAAGAATTGGTTAGTTTTATCAAAAGTAATTTTATATCCATTGATAGAATTGGTTTCGTTTTTAATCATGTTAATATACTTGATAAAAAGTTCTTGGATAATAAATATTTCTTTGTAAATAAAGATTTTGAATTAAATCAAACTAATTACTCAAGTATGGTTCAACTAGTTGTTTGGATGATTAATACATTATCTGTCAAATATATAGATTATTTAGCCTGTGACTCACTTAAATATGATTCTTGGAAAAAATATTTTGATTTGGTATCAAGTAAAACTGGAGTGGTTGTAGGAGCTTCCGATGATCTTACTGGTAATATTAAATATGGAGGTGATTGGATATTGGAATCTACTGGAGAAAATGTAGAAAAAATATATTGGACTAATCAAATACAAGGTTATACTGG
>JACCDO010833453.1_pt1 | contig 61731 bp, 60 predicted proteins | sample 7446101 | NCBI WGS metagenome assembly JACCDO01 (sample SAMN15323440, study PRJNA562643) | freshwater metagenome | isolation source: river surface water | place: USA:Blue River Watershed | collected 2017-08-16 | reverse complement strand
ATATCTACTAACGTGTAGCCTAAGTTTTCCAGCTCTGCAGAAATAACCTGCTGATCCTTCACAACTTCCCTTCATACCAAAATGGCAAAAAAAAATGGGCTTCAAAGCCCATATTCTCGAAATTCAGAACAGGCCGACTTACGTTGATCGCAACATCAGTCGGTAACAACTAAAAACAGCAGAAACCTGCTGTCAGACCAAAATTATAGCTGATTTTTAGGGAAAACTGTTAGAAATCAGAAGCTTTCGCCTGGATTTCTCGGTTTTCTAGGGCCCTTATTGAAGGGTTTTCGCCCTTTTGGTGCGCCCCGTTTAGGTCCATTTCCCGGGCTTTGGGGATTCGCTGTCACAAAAGCAGACTGGCCATGATGCACTTTCTTGCCCTTGCTACGGTTTTGACCTTGGCCACCGCCCCCACCCTGACCGCCGCCTTGACCAGGTCTGCCGCCTTGGGTGCGACCACGAAAAGGACCGCGCCCTTCGCCTGAACCACCACCTTGACCACCAGGTCTGCCGCCTCTACCCTGATGCGTCATGCCGTTATGGCCACTAGCAAGGGTTAGGGCATCGCGTGAGCCCCAGTAAGAAACCGAGGTTTGCATTGGATCAGGTTGGAAATCTGCAGCAGCAGGATTGCGACTTTGACCATTCGGATTTGGATTGCGACCCTTATCTTGAGGCTGTGGCATTTTTAAGCCGGCAGACTTCATCAAGTTGTAGATACCGCCAGCCTCAATCTCTTCCCATTTCCCCCGCCTTAAGCGCGGAGGCAATAAGAAAATGCCATAACGGGTTCGGATTAAGCGAGATACCGTATGACCAACTGCTTCAAACATACGACGTACTTCGCGATTGCGCCCCTCACTTAATGCAACGTGGTACCAGCGATTTGCACCATCACCACCACCCATTGCTAGGCGCAAGAATTTAGCTTGGCCATCATCGAGCGTAATACCACTCTTCAATTGCGCTGTATTTTCTTGACTCAACTCACCCAAGATCCGTACAGCATATTCACGTTCAACGCCGTAACGTGGATGCATTAAACGATTTGCTAACTCACCAGAAGTGGTAAATAACAAAAGACCTTCGGTATTAAAGTCCAAGCGGCCAACAGCAATCCATCGACCTTGACGTGGCTTTGGCAAACGATCAAAAACGGTTGGACGACCTTCAGGATCGGATTGGCTAACAATCTCACCAGCAGGCTTGTGATACATGATCACGCGTGGCGGTTTAGTCTGAATCTTGCGATGAACTGGCTTCCCATTGATACGTACTTGATCTGTTGGCCCAATACGTTGGCCGATATGTGCGGGTAACCCATTAACCGATACGCGCCCTTGAATAATCAAGTCTTCCATATCGCGACGGGATCCCATGCCAACGTCAGCCAATACCTTATGTAACTTAACAGTATCTTCGTCGTCAGCTTCATCATCTAAACCATCGAGATCTGACCAGACTTCATCACGCAAACTCAGCGGTAAGTCATCAACGTTTGCAAATTGCAAACTACTCATTTCTTCTTCTGTCGGCGCATCAGGATCTTCATCCTCACGTGAGCGCTGTGCGCGCTGGGCGCGACGTTCTGCACCAGTCTGATGAGAAACCTCGCTCTCATTCAGGCCATCTGGATTTTTTACTTCCAATACTTCGGGAGCATCTAAAGCAGCATCAAATTCACCAGAAACAACGGAGGCAAATAAAGCTTCGCTTTCTGCAGGATTGGGAGCTAATTTGGCGGATTGATTACCTTGATTGTTACCACCCTCGCGCGGACCATTACCTTCGCCGCCTTCACGACGAGGCCGATCCTTATTAAAAGGACGTTTCTTATTAAATGGATGCTTCCCTGAGCCCGCACGGCGTGGATGTCTTGGACCACGCTCACCACCTTCGCGACCTTCGGCTTTATTGCCATCCTCATTGGATGGGCCTGCGTCAGCGCTAGATGGAGTTACGGCTTGATTTACTACCGGGAATGAATCGTTTTCGTTAGAGCTTGTCATTAATTATTGTTTTGTTTCGTCTGATTGCTCAGACTCAGGGGTAACTTCTTCTACTGCTGCATTTACTAAATCTTCAGCGACTTCTTGACCTTCATTAATGATCACAGTTTCTACTGTGGCATCTGGATCAAATTCGATGATGGCTTGGCCCAAGTGTTCTGCCGCTGCCATCGGCGCGGCATCCTCTAGCATTGGCAAGCTTTGCAAGTTTGTCAAACTGAGGTCATCTAAAAATTGTTTGGTTGTAGCGTATAAGCCTGGGCGGCCGATAGTCTCTTTATGGCCAATCACTTCTACCCAACCACGATCTTCTAACTGCTTCATCACGTTGCTACTTACAGCAACGCCACGAATCTCTTCAATCTCTCCGCGAGTCACAGGCTGGCGGTAAGCAATAATGGCCAAGGTTTCCATCACTGCGCGAGAATACTTTGGTGGCTTCTCGGGAGTGAGGCGATCTAAATACTCACGCATGGACAAACGACTTTGGAAACGCCAACCGGTCGCAATATGAACCAGCTCCATTCCTTTGTCATCCCAAGCACGCTGAATTTCTACTAAAGCTTCATCAATATCTGCTGTTGTGATATCTTCAACAAACAAGCGAGATAAATCAGCTACAGAGAGTGGTTCCTGTGCGCACAGGAGGGCTGTTTCAATAACGCGCTTGTTGTGATCGTCCATAAAAGTCGGGCTATCAGGAATATTCCTGATGAGGCTTTAAAAAATGTATTTCAGTAATGGGTTTGTGGTGTTCTCTAGCTACTACGACCAATCCATCTCATGAATTCTAGTTGGGGGATTGATTCGCGCCGAAACGAAGTCCTTTTCGTTCACCGTGCGACCATTATAAGGTAGGCTCAATACAATAGCTATATGCATAATATTTCATCAAAACCCCGAATTGAGCCATTTATGGAACCCCAATCTCCAGAACGTCGTCGCTTATTGGGGCTGGGCGTTGCTGCTGGCACCCTTCTTGGGGCAGCAGGCCTCTCCTCATGCAGCATGATGGGGAGCAAAAAACCCGTACTTGGACTGGTACTTGGTGCGGGGGCTGCCCGAGGCTTTGCCCATGTGGGGGTCATCAAGGCACTAGAGTCACAAGGCATCTACCCGGATATCGTTGTAGGTAGCAGTGCTGGAAGCGTGATTGCCGCTCTGCTCGCATCCGGGGCAACCGGAAATGATCTCAATCGTCTTGCCTTAAGTCTGGATGAAGCTACGATCGCTGACTGGGGTTTGCCATTTGTCGGCCGTTTTGGCGGCCTGATTAAAGGTGATGCCCTGCAAAACATGGTCAATCGCGAAGTACAAAATAAAACAATTGAGCAAATGCGGATTCCGCTGGGCATTGTGGCAACCGAATTGCAATCAGGCAAAGGCATCTTGTTTAGGAGCGGTAATACAGGTCAGGCAGTTCGCGCATCGTGTAGCGTGCCTGGCGTGTTTCAGCCTACCGTCATTAGCGGCAAGGAATATGTTGATGGCGGTTTAGTGGCACCAGTGCCAGTGAGTTATGCAAGACAGATGGGGGCTACTATTGTGATTGCCGTCAACATCTCTTCTGAACCAGTGCATCAAGATGCCAGCGGTACTTTTGGAGTGTTACAACACACCATCTCCATCATGCAAAAAAGTATTAATCAGTTCGAGCTCAAGAGCGCCGATATTGTGATTACCCCGCAACTCAAGCAAATGAGTAGCGGTGACTTCAAATCCAGAAATGCAGCCATCCTTGCAGGAGAAGCTGCGGCACAAGAACAAATGGGTTTAATAAAGGAAAAGCTGAGGGGCTAGAGAGCCAGCGCCTTATAGGTTACTTGACTTACGCTTGAGTTTTTTTACTTCGTTCAACAGTTCTTTGCGTTCTGCATCATTTAAAGTGTCGCTGCCATCTAAACGGCGTGCACCATCAAAGCGCTTATCCCAATAGAGACTTCCAAGGTCGTCAACACGAACAGTAGTTCCCTTGGATGGGGAATGAATAAATTTGTTATCGCCAACATAAATGCCGACGTGTGAAAAAGTTAAACGCATCGTATTAAAAAATACGAGATCACCTGGTTGCAACTCATCGCGATTGATGGGCTTACCAACACGACTCATTTGTGTTGATTTACGGGGTAGCAAGAATCCAAGCTTGTCTTTGAACACGTAGCCAACAAAACTACTGCCATCTAATCCAGACTGAGGTAATTCTGTATCGGAGCGATAACGCACGCCAATCACTTCCATGGCGCGATCAATCAACTCTTCCGATTTTCCAGAAACGGTATCAACTAAGCGATCAGATACACGATAGAGATAAGAGCGCCCAGCCTGAAACATGCTTTCTTTTGGAACTACCGCTTCAGCAGAGACGTCATTAGGCGCATCGACCGCGTAAGTCGACACAGAAACCGCTAAGCCCAAGGCAAAACCCAAGAACTTTAAAAGTAGCGCTTTTTTCAGTGACATCGAACCAGTTTAACAAAGAACCTTAAATTAACCAAGTCTTGACTTTAGTCTTAAGTCTCTGTTTATAAAGATAATTTATTCTTAATTTGGGGCAGATGCACCAAATTAGCTCATTTAAAGGTCAATTTGCTTGGCTGTTAAGTCAACTCAGCTGCAGCAAAAAGCTCCTTGGTATAAATCTGGCGCGGATGCTTGATGAGGGTTTCAGTATCCCCAAACTCCACCACTTTGCCCTCTTTAAGCACCATCACCTCATGGGACATTGCCCGAATAACTGCTAAATCATGACTAATCATCAAGTAGGCTAAGTTGTACTTCTTCTGCAATTCAGTGAGCAGTGCCAATACTTGTTTTTGGATTGAGACATCTAATGCAGAAGTAGGCTCATCTAACACCAAAATCTGTGGGCGCAAGATGAGTGCTCGCGCAATCGCAATGCGTTGCCTCTGTCCACCAGAGAACTCATGTGGATAACGTGCAAGCGCTGATCGATCGATGCCAACCTCTTTCAAGATATCTACTACACGATTTTCTCGTTCAGTTGCTGAGAGTTTTGGAAAGTGCACATCCAATCCCTCAGCCACAATCTGCATCACATTCATGCGCGGTGAGAGCGATCCAAATGGATCCTGAAAAATCACTTGAAGGCTTGAGCGCATTGCGCGACGCTCTACTGGTTTGAGTGTTTGCCAATCATTGCCAAGAACATCTACATCACCGCTTACCTGTGCTGCAGAATCTCCCAGTAAACCCAAGACCGCCATACCCAGCGTAGTCTTGCCAGAGCCTGACTCACCAATCACACCAATAGTTTGACCTTGCTTTAAGGAAAAGCTCACCTTTTTTAATACCTTATGTGGCGGCGCTTTTTTAAACCAAGAAATAGATTCTGAACTTGGATAAGCCACTGATAACTCTTCTGTCTTCAGGAGTACTGGTGCTAGCGGCATCACTGGCGCCAAGTCCCGAACCGGCTCACTATTGACCAGTGCCTTTGTATAAGGATCGCTCGGTTGAGTAAAGACTTGTTTAGTTAGGCCTGATTCCATCAAGTTACCTTGATTTAATACTGCTACACGCTGAGCAAAGTGTTTTACTAAATTGAGATCATGGGTAATCAATAAGATGCCCATGCCCCCCTGGTCTTTAGATTCTTCCTGGAGCTCTTTGAGTAAATCGAGAATCTGCAAACGCAAGCTCACATCCAGAGCGGTGGTCGGCTCATCTGCAATAAGTAAGCGCGGCTTACATGCCAATGCCATCGCAATCATGGCGCGCTGTCTTTGACCGCCTGAGAGTTGGTGTGGATAGGAGTGGAAACGGCGCTCAGGTTCTGGAATGCCAGTCTTTTTCAGTAAATCAATCGCTGCATCAATGCAATCCGCTTTAGACATTAATGGTTGATAGATTTGTACTGCCTCAATGATTTGATTACCAACTGTAAATAATGGATTGAGAGCCGTCATCGGCTCCTGAAACACCATAGCAATTTCTCGACCACGGATTTCACGAATATCTTGAATGGGCAATGAGAGTAAATCGACTGTGCCCTGTCCGTCTTTACGATTCCAAAGAATCTTTCCGGAAACTTTGGCGCCCTCTGGCTCAAGTCTTAGTGGTGCCAATGCAGTAAGTGTCTTACCAGAGCCTGATTCACCTACTAATGCAACGCGTTCACCGATCCCAATCTCTAAATCAAGATGGTTAACTGCAAACTTTTGACGGCGACCCGATCCAAATGAAATGGAGAAATCTTCATAGCGCAGTAAGCTCATGAACGACCTCCGCTCATCGCGCCTGATTTACGAGAATCAAATGCATCTCGCAAAGCTTCGCCCATAAAAGTGAGTAGGAGCAAAGTAGCTACTAAGACCACAAAGGTGGATAGTGAAATCCACCAAGCATCTAGGTTGCCTTTGCCTTGAGAGAGCAACTCGCCAAGACTTGGCGTGCCAGGCGGGACGCCAAGACCCAAGAAGTCCAGACTCGTGAGAGACAAAATGGCCGCACTCATACGAAACGGTAAAAAAGTGATTACCGGAGTCAAGCTGTTCGGCAGAATATGACGCCACATGATTTGCACATTGGTTAATCCCAGTGCTCGCGCTGCGCGGACATACTCTAAGGCACGATTGCGGAAGAATTCTGCGCGCACATAATCTGATAATCCCATCCATCCAAAAGCTGCCAAGAGGATGATCAAGAGAGAAACGCTGGGATTAAAGATTGAAGCAAAGATAATCAATAGATATAACTCTGGCATGGCCGACCAAATCTCAATCAGCCTTTGCGAAATTAAATCAAATTTACCGCCAAAGAATCCCATCAGAGATCCCGTAATGATGCCGACCGTCACGCCTACGATGGTGAGAGCCAAGCCAAACAAAATAGATAAGCGGAAACCATAAATCAGACGCGCCAAGACATCGCGCCCACGATCATCCGTTCCTAACCAGTTCTCGGTTGAGGGTGGCGCAGGATTGGGAACTTGAGAGAAGTAATTGAGAGTCTCATAGCTATAGTGAATTGGGGGATAGATTGCCCAATTACCATTACTCGTAATGTTGTGACGAATATCAGGATCCAAGAAGTCTGTTGGGGTTGAGAAATCGCCACCAAATACAGTTTCCGCATGACTCTTGGCAATCGGAAAATAAAATTGCCCTTCGTAACGCACAACAAAGGGCTTGTCGTTCGCAATCAGCTCGGCGCACATAGATAAGCCAAACAGAATCATGAAGATCCAAAGGCTCGCGTAACCTACGCGACTGTGCTTGAAGCGCTGCCAACGACTCATGAGCCGCCTCCAGCACCAAACTGAATACGAGGATCTATGTAAACATAGCAAAGATCTGAAATGAGTTTGGTAAACAAGCCAATCAAGGTAAATAAATACAGCGTGCCAAATACGACTGGGTAATCCCTTCGCATCACAGACTCATAGGACAGCAAACCGAGTCCATCTAATGAAAAGAGTGTCTCAATCAGGAGTGAACCCGTAAAGAATGCACCAATAAATGCCGCAGGAAAACCTGTCACCAGAGGCAATAGCGCATTACGGAATACATGCTTCCAGAGAACTTGTTTTTCAGTAAGTCCTTTTGCTCTAGCGGTCAACACATACTGCTTACGAATCTCCTCCAAGAAAGAATTCTTAGTTAGCATGGTGATGACGGCAAAACTACCCAGCACAGAGGCGGTAATCGGCAGAACCAAATGCCACAAATAATCCATTACCTTGCCAATCAAACTCAAATCACTCCAATTGTCTGAAGTCAGTCCTCGCAACGGAAATATATGCAAGAAGCTGCCGCCACCAAAGATGACCAGTAACAAAACTCCCAATACAAATCCTGGAATGGCGTAACCCACCAAAATGATGCTGCTTGTCACAGTGTCAAAACGAGAGCCGTCACGCACCGCTTTTGCAATGCCTAGCGGAATCGAAACCAAATAGGTAATAAAGAAGGTCCATAAACCAATACTGATGGATACCGGGAGTTTTGAAACCACTAAACCCCAGACACTTTGATGTTGGTAATAGCTTTGACCTAAATCGAACCGAGCAAAGCGTCCTAGCATCATGAAGTAACGTTCTAAAGGTGGCTTATCAAAGCCATACAGTGCTTTCACTTCCTCTAGACGTTGCGCATCAATGCCTTGACGGCCACGGTAAGTAGCACCAGCGCCAGAAGACTCGGAGCCTCCTACTGCAGCATCGCCTTTGCCCTTGAGCTCCAACACCATTTGCTCAACTGGGCCACCCGGCACAAACTGCACTACTGCAAAGGTCAAGGTCAATACACCCAAGAGCGTTGGGATCATGAGGAGTAAGCGTTTGAAAATATAGGCGCGCATTTGTTCTTGCATTATTTAGCCTCTACTTTCCACCAGTTTTGCATAATCCAAGGCTCAGCCTGGTAATACAAAGGTGGCTCTGGGTAACGCATCTCCTTACGGAAAGCTACACGATGGGTTGGGTTGTACCACTGTGGGATAACGTAATAGCTATTCCAGAGAACGCGATCCAACGCTCTACAAGCAGCGCGCAATTCTTCTCGATTTTGAGCTTTAGTAATCTCTTCAACTAAAGCATCTACTACGGGAGAGCGAATGCCGATGATGTTGTCAGAGCCCTTCTCTTTAGCAGCTTCACTACCAAATCGATCCCATAATTCATTACCCGGATTTTGTGAGTCTGGAAAACGCGTTGTTGTCATATCAAAGTCGTATTCATTCATACGCTTTTGATATAAAGCAAAATCACTCGTACGAATATCTAGCTGAATACCTAACTTTTCTAAGTTACGACTGTAAGCAGAAATCACTCTTAAGAAGAATCCGCCGTTTTCCACCATCTCCATCCGGAAAGGTTCACCTCGTTCATTCCGCAGTGCGCCGTCTCGGTACTGCCAGCCAGCATGCATCAATAGTTCGCGGGCTTTCTTGAGATTCTGCCGCAGGCTATCTGGTGACTTGGTTGAAGGTGGTGCCGGCATCGGACCAAAGACTGCATCAGGCACCCATTGTGGATACTTGGCCTTGAGAGGTCTGAGTAGTTTTAACTCCGCTTCAGTGGGTTTGCGTGGGCCATCAAAGTTGGCACTCAAATCACTATTGGTGAAGTAGCTGTTAATTCGGCCATATTGATCAAAAAATATTTGCCGATTGAGCCATTCGAAATCCAAAGCCAAACCCAATGCTTGACGAACACGCACATCCTGAAAAATCGGTTTACGCACATTCATGGCAAAGCCTTGCATGCCCGCGCCGTTGTGATTGATAAAGGCTTTTCTTAAAAGCGCTCCACTATCAAACTTGGAGCCTACATAACCCTTAGCCCAAATCTTAGCGCGGTATTCAACAATCGCATCAAACTCCCCCGCCTTAAATGCTTCGAGGCGAACTGCATCGTCGCTATACAGTTTGTAGAGCACACGATCGAAGTTATAAAAACCCACCCGCACATTAAGGGGCTTACTTAATTGATCAGCCCAGTATTGGGGGTTGCGCTTATAGACAATGGATTTACCAGCTTTAAAAGACTCAATCAGATAGGGGCCGCTACCTACTGGGGCCTCAAAGGCAATCTTCTCAAAAGGAACGATCGTACCGTCAGGCTTCTTTCCCCAGTTACGAGAAAAGATGGGGAGCGTTCCTACCAAGATGGGTAGCTCAGCATTATTGTTTTTGAAATCAAATCGCACTACTCGTTCGGAAAGCACAACTGCTTCTTTAACATCTGCAAAAGTAGTTTTATAGCGCGGATGTGCTTTGCCACTCATCAAGACATCAAAACTGTGTTTAACATCTGCAGCCAGAACAGGCGTGCCATCCGAGAACTTGGCTTCTGAGCGAATACGAAACGTTACCGACTTATGGTCTGGAGCCACTGCGATATCTTCAGCCAGCAAACCATAAATACTAGAAACTTCATCCGCACTTCCTTCGGCCAATGATTCAAACATCAAATCAATTCCGGGAGCGGTGACACCTCGGAGCGTAAATGGATTGAACTTATCAAAACTCGTTCTTTGACCTGGATTAGGCAAAGTCAGGGTGCCGCCTCTGGGAGCATTGGGATTCACATAATCAAAATGGGCAAATCCATCCGCATATTTCGGTTTACCGTACTGGGAAATCCCTTGAGCTGCCTGTGCTGCATTGGCCCCAAGCGCTACTAGCGTAGCGATTAGCAAGAAATGGACGAGTTGGCGAATGGGGCTTAGGGTAGGCATATATGCAACAATTGTAGATAGCTAATCATATTTGAAGCAAAGGACACAACATGGGCTTTCTCTCCGGCAAAAAAATCCTCATTACCGGCCTTCTCTCTAACCGCTCTATTGCCTATGGCATTGCCAAGGCATGTCACCGTGAAGGCGCAGAATTAGCCTTTACCTACGTAGGCGAGCGCTTTAAGGACCGGATTGTCGATTTTGCAAAAGAATTCAATACCGAACTCATTTTTGACTGTGACGTCGGTAGCGATGAGCAGATTTCAGCCCTCTTTCAGGATTTAGCCAAATCTTGGCCTCAATTTGACGGCTTTGTGCATGCGATTGGCTTTGCCCCAAGAGAGGCAATTGCTGGTGATTTCTTGGAAGGCCTCTCTCGCGAAGGCTTCAAAATTGCGCACGACATTTCTGCATACAGCTTTCCTGCAATGGCAAAAGAAGCATTACCGATGCTACGTGACAAATCCTCATTGCTGACATTGACTTACTTAGGCTCAATGAAGAATGTTCCAAACTACAACACCATGGGTTTAGCAAAAGCATCTTTAGAGGCATCTGTGCGCTACCTCGCTGGATCAGTTGGCCCTAAAGGTATTCGCGCGAACGGCATCTCTGCTGGCCCGATTAAAACCTTGGCTGCTTCTGGCATCAAAGGCTTTAGCAAAATTTTAGAAGCCGTAGAGCAAACTGCCCCACTGCGTCGCAATGTCACGATTGATGATGTTGGTAATACCGCGGCATTTTTATTATCTGATTTAGCCAACGGCATTACCGCTGAAATCATCTACGTTGATAACGGCTTTAGCCAAGTTGTTGGTGGGATGGAAGACGCTTGAGTGTTCCACTCAGTGAAGCCCTGAAGTTTTGGGCCAAACTCGGCTTTATTAGTTTTGGTGGGCCGGCGGGACAAATCGCTGTTTTGCACCAAGAGTTGGTTGAGAAGCGTCGCTGGATTTCTGAGCGGCGCTTTTTACATGCGCTCAACTATTGCATGCTTCTACCTGGACCTGAAGCGCAACAGCTGGTGACTTATATCGGCTGGCTGATGCATCGTAGTTGGGGTGGCATTCTGGCTGGTACCCTCTTTGTGTTGCCATCACTCTTGATTTTGATTGCGCTGTCATGGATTTATCTCACCTTCGGACAGGTACCATGGATTGCCGCAATCTTTTTTGGTATTAAGCCTGCAGTAGTTGCCATTGTTTTACACGCCGCTGTGCGAATTGGTAAACGGACCCTCCACAACCAAGTATTAAAGTGGATTGCACTAGTCTCTTTTTTAGCCATTTTCATTTTGAATTTAGCCTTTCCGATCATTGTTCTGATTGCGGCAGCGATTGGTTACTGGGGTGGCAAGCGCTATCCCGAATACTTTCAGCAAACTGGCTCTCACGGAAATTCCAAAGCGGATCATTACGGTAGTGCCATCATTGATGACAACACTCCTACTCCTCTACACGCTCAATTTAATCTTCAAAAGACGATTAAACATAGTGCGATTGCATTTAGCTTGTGGCTATTGCCGATTGCAGGATTGATTGTAATCTTTGGTTGGAAAACGCTCTATCCTCAAATCGCTTGGTTCTTTACTAAAGCCGCCCTTCTCACCTTTGGTGGAGCCTACGCTGTATTGCCCTATGTTTATCAAGGCGCAGTAGATCATTTTCATTGGCTCAGTGCCAATCAAATGATTGATGGTTTAGCGCTTGGAGAAACTACGCCTGGTCCACTTATCATGGTGGTCGCTTTTGTTGGCTACTTAGCTGGCCATATTCAACATTTAATTGGTAATAGCAATCCATTTTGGTTTGGCGTGCTTGGGGCTTGCGTTGCTACTTGGTTTACTTTTTTACCCTCCTTCTTTTTTATTCTGGTGGGCGGGCCTCTGATTGAGTCTACTCATGGCAAGCTTGGGTTTACAGCGCCATTGACAGCGATTACTGCTGCAGTAGTTGGCGTCATCGCCAATTTAGGACTCTTTTTTGCCTATCACGTGTTTTTACCAAGCGGCTTAGGTGCTTCGATTTCCTGGATTTCAATCGTGATCTGTGTATTGGCTGGCTTGGCACTATTTAAATATCAAAAAGGGGTGATTACGGTACTAGGAGGGTCTGCATTTGCTGGACTTCTTGCCTATCTGGCCGCAGTCTTAATGGGATAAGCCTCCCCTAAGGTTGGCATAATGGAACTTATGCGAATCGAACCTCAAACCATCTCTCATTTACAAGAATGGCTCGGTAAAACCGAGTCTTTTCAGGATGCCGTTACGGCAGCCCCCGTGCGCGCCCTATCGGCAACCTTAAATCGCGACGATCTGCCGCCTAGTAAGGGCACTTTCTTGCCTGAGCTGTGGCACTGGCTCTATTTTTTGCCGCACGCACCTCAATCTGAAATTGGTCCCGATGGTCATCCTAAGCGAGGTGGCTTTCTACCGCCCGTTCCTCTGCCACGTCGCATGTGGGCAGGTAGCCGCATTCAATGGTTAGCACCACTTTCCGTTGGCGATGAGATTGAACGCGTTTCTAAAATTGAATCTGTTACTCATAAAGCAGGTCGCACCGGTGATTTGATTTTTGTCTTAGTCCAACATCAGATCTCAAATCAAAACGGTCTTGCGATTATTGAAGAGCACGACATTGTTTATCGCGATGCGCCAGGACCTGATGACAAACCAGTTGCTCCTACACCTGCCCCAACCGATGCTCAGTGGACAAAAACGATTACGCCTGATGATGTCCTGCTCTTTCGCTACTCTGCTCTTACTTTTAACGGTCATCGCATTCATTACGATCGTAAATACGTTACTGAAGTAGAGGGTTATCCAGGATTAATTGTGCATGGCCCTTTGATTGCCACCCTACTGGTAGATCTGGTGCGTCAAAGTATTCCCGGCTGCAAGCTGAAGAGTTTTGAGTTCCGCGCAATTCGCCCAACATTTGATATCAATATTTTTAAGGTATCTGCTAAACCGGATTTAGAAAAAGATCCAAGCGGTAAGACGATTGCGATTTGGGCACAAGATCATGAGGGTTGGCTCACTATGCAAGCCACTGCTGTTTTAGCTTAATGCACTAGTAAAGATTAAGAGGATATTTTTTATGAGTACCGAACACTTATCGCTAGAACTCGCCAGCTTTTCTACCAATTTAAAAGCGAGCGATATTCCAAGTGATGTGATGAGCCGTGCCGAAGATTTACTAGTAGATTGGTTTGGCTCCGCAATTGCTGGCAAAGGCTCGCGCGCCGTTGAAACCATTACCCAGTTTGCGCAAACCATGGGTGGTTTTGATAGTAGCCACTCTGGTCCCTCAGAAATTCTGATCTCTCGTAAAACCTCTAGCCCTTTTTTGGCAGCGATGGCTAATGCAGCCGCTTCTCATGTGGCCGAGCAAGATGATGTACATAACGGTTCGGTATTTCATCCAGCTACCGTGGTATTTCCGCCTGCTTTAGCTTGCGCCCAAGCAATCGGTGCCTCTGGTGAAGAACTGTTAGTGGCATCAGTCGCAGGATATGAAGTCGGTATTCGGGTTGGTGAATTTTTGGGACGCTCCCATTACAAAGTCTTTCACACCACAGGTACTGCAGGTACGATTGCCGCTGCAGCTGCTGTTGGTCGTCTATTAAAACTATCGCCTGCACAAATGCTGCATGCCTTTGGTTCAGCTGGTACACAATCCGCTGGTCTTTGGGAATTTTTGCGTGATGCTGCGGACTCCAAACAACTACATACTGCGCACGCTGCGGCAACTGGCCTGATGTCGGCATATATTGCTCAAGCTGGGTTTACTGGCGCTGAGCACATCCTTGAAGGTAAACAAGGTTTGGCTGCCGGGATGTCGAGTGATGCAGATCCTAAAAAACTCGTTGATCGATTAGGCACTCGCTGGGCTTTAGCGGAAACTAGCTTTAAGTTTCATGCTTCCTGTCGTCACACCCACCCGGCCGCTGATGCGCTACTACAAGTGATGTTAGCTAACAAACTCAAGCCTAGCGACATTGCCAAAGTAGAAGCCTTAGTACATCAAGGTGCGATTGATGTATTGGGCCCCGTAACAAATCCAGCCACAGTGCATCAATCCAAGTTTTCAATGGGTACCGTGCTTGCTCTAGTTGCCCACTATCAATTTGCTGGCCTTCAAGAATTTGATGAGCACTTTAAGGATGACGCCATTTGCTTCTTTCGCGATCGCGTCACCATGATTCTGGATCCAGAAGTTGATGGCGCCTACCCAAAAAGCTGGATTGGCAAAGTCAAAGTGCACCTCAATAACGGACAAATTTTGGATGGGCGCGTTGATGAGCCCAAAGGTGATCCTGGAAACACCTTAAGTCGCACTGAGATTACTGACAAGGCAATGCGGCTTGCTGCTTTTAGCAAAGGTGCGAACCCTGCTGAGATGAGTAAAGCTATTGATTCCTTATGGAATATTCGCAAACAAGCCAAATTAGGCCCTCTACTTCCAAGTAATTAATTCACTACACATCATATGAACCCACTTGATACGCCTTTAGGCTTTTGTAGTAACTTTTTATTTGTACCTGGCACTCGCCCTGAGCGTTTTGCAAAAGCACTAGATAGCGGTGCCGGTGGCGTCATTATTGATTTGGAAGACGCCGTTGCTGCCGAAGATAAAGATATGGCTCGCAATGCGATTCGGACAGCTTGGCCCAGCTTTACTGCTGAACAAAAGAAGCGTTTAGTCATTCGCAGCAACTCCCCGGGTAGTAAGTTTTACTCGGCTGATTTAATTCTGGCGCAAGCGCTCGATGTTGCTTGTCTACTCATTCCAAAGAGTGAGTCTGTTGATGAGATGAATGGTGCAGCACTAGTTTTACCGAATACCGCTCTGATTCCGATGATTGAAACTGCCATTGGTTTAGATCATCTTCGTGAAATAGCCAATTCCAATCAAGTAATTCGTCTTGCATTAGGTAATTTAGATTTGCAGGCAGACCTTGGTATGGTGTGTGATCCACAAGAAACTGAACTGCAAACTGCACGCTATCAAATCGTCTTGGCATCACGAGTAGCGCAGATTGCCCCTCCTATTGATGGTGTTACGCCTTCGACCGATGATGTCGTCCGCATTCAAGATGATGCTGAGCGCGCTAAGCGAATGGGCTTCGGTGGAAAACTCTGTATCCATCCAAAGCAAGTGGGTATTGTCAAAGCTGCCTTCATGCCCTCAGAAGAAGAAGTGGCCTGGGCAAAGCGTGTCATAGATGCTGATAAAGCGTCTAAAGGCGGTGCAGTCAAGCTGGATGGACGCATGATTGATCGCCCCGTAGTGTTGCTAGCCCAAAGAACCATAGCGGTTGCTGGTAAACACTAGGTAGCAACCCTCCCCAAAAGACCCAAAAACTGGCAGAATAAGCTTGCATAACAACATGATGGAGACCAAATTGAAGATCAAGAATTTTGTATTTTCCGGAATCACTGCAGCACTCACCGCTGGCGCACTGCTGAGCGGCAATGCCTTAGCGCAAAAAGACTGGCCAACCAAGTCAATTAACTTAGTTGTTCCATTTGCCGCAGGTGGGCCAACAGACTCTATCGCACGCCTGATTGCAGTGCCAATGGGTCAAGCATTAGGTCAAACAGTGGTGGTAGAAAACGTTCCTGGCGCAGGCGGCACGATTGCTTCCACTAAGGTAGCTCGCGCGGCCCCAGACGGATACACCATTTATATTCATCACATGGGTATGGCTACAGCACAAGCTTTGTATGACAAGCTCCCCTATGACCCAATGACTAGCTTTGAATACGTTGGTCAAGTGGCTGACGTTCCAATGGTGCTCTTGGGCAAAAAAGATTTACCAGCAAACAACTTTAAAGAACTAGAAGCCTATATTAAAGCCAATGGCTCAAAAGTCACAATGGCTAATGCTGGTCCAGGCGCTGTATCCCAACTTTGCGGCTTGTTATTTCAAAGTCGTCTAGGTGTAAAGCTTACTAACATTCCTTACAAAGGAACTGGCCCTGCCCTTACCGATTTATTAGGCGGTCAAGTCGATTTGCTTTGTGATCAAACTACTCAAACCATTCCTTACATCAAGGATGGCCGTGTCAAGGCTTTCGGTACAACTACTATGAAGCGCTTGCCAGCGATTCCTAATGTGCCTACCTTAAATGAGCAAGGACTTAAAGGCTTTGAAGTGAAAGTTTGGCATGGCGTCTACACTCCAAAAGGTGTTCCACAGCCTATTCTAGATAAGCTCAATGCTGCTCTGAAGACGGCACTCAATAATCCTGATGTGAAAAAGCGTTTAGAGGATGCGAATATTGATATTGTTCCGGCAAGCAAGGTTTCTGCTAAGGGCTTAAAAGAGCATCTTGATACCGAAATCAACGTTTGGGGTCCAGTCATTCGTAAAGCGAATATTCCAGACTAAGCATTACCCGCATCAAATAAAAGGCCAGCATATGCTGGCCTTTTTCTTTACTTCTCGAAGATGATTATTTACAGGGGTAGCTTTGCCTAAAGAATCTCATTAAGGTTTTAGCAGCGCTCTCTTGATTGAACTGAGGGTTTGCCGTATTCCATACCAGAAACTTTTGCAATATCTCGTTGCGAGTTTCACCTTTGTTTGTAAAGCAGATGGATCGCTTTGCATTTGGACTGAGATTGGATAAATACGATTGGTATATGCCTTCGCCAAAGCCAAAACAAAAACTGCGGCCTTGCTCATCATTTGGATTTTTACAGAGCTCTACAAATGCGCCAGTGCTCGCATCGTTTACTGGAAGATCTTTTTGCGCATATGCACTATGACTAAAGCACGCGATGGATGTAATCAGCGCGAGTATTGCTGGTAATTTTTTCATGACTCTTCTCTTGATAAGGTTAACGTCTAAATCCACCCATATGGCCGCCACCAAAGCCGCCATAACGACCACCTCCTCCAAAACTCCGTGAGCGATCTTGCTCTGTATCAAAGCGCGCTTGATCTCGCATAACATTCTCTTGAGCAGCTTCGCGATATACATTCGGATTAGCTCTATCCATCTGTGCATCATTACGCGCCTCTTGATTTAGACGCGCCGCCTGCTCTCTTTCTTGTGGGCTCGCGTCTTTCTGAAAAGCACTATTGGCACGCTGAGCATCTGTGCGAGCAGCCTGCCTCTCCTGTGGAGTGGCATTATTTTTCCAGTCGTTCAGTAAACGTTGCTGGTTAGCAATGCTAGCGGGACCAATAACGGCGCGCGAAGGAATGCGTCCAGATGGATTAATGGTTGTGGAGTTAATCGTGCCATTAGACCAATTGGGATAGGTCCAAAAATCATCGCCAATCGCAAAACCTAAACCAAAAGCCATCATTCCCCAAGCGGGGTCATAAGCAGGATAAGGTGGGTAATCAGGATATGGCCATGGTCCATACACTACCGTAGGGTTATAGCTGGGGATATAAACCACTTTGACATTGGCTGGGGCAATCAAGATATTGCCGTTGACATCTGTAGTAACAGTGATTTCCTTATTGGACTTCAGTGTGCCGGCGTTCAGAGCCTTTTTTCTTAAGACTTGTACTGCTTTCATAGTATCGGCAGCTTGGAGCTTATAAGCATTGCCAAGGTTTTGAGTCCACTGCAATTTACTGCCCAGCATATTGAATGCTTGTGGAAACGATATGAGAGACTTCACGCTATCGTTCCACGATTGCGCCTTCAGCGCGTTTTGCAGTGCGTCACCACTCAGGGAGGCATTACTGTTTCGCCAGTTATAAGCCTCGGCTACCTCTAGCGGATAAGTTGAAGCTAGCAACATCAGCGAGAGCAAGGAATCTGGATAAAGCGCTATTGGAGAAACCAATGACTGCAATTGAGCAGATGAAATGGTTTGTGGAGCTGCGTTATAACTCGGATCCTGGGTGTAATATCCGCTTTGCTGATAAGGGTCAGGATTCATCACACATCCATTGAGGAGGGATCCGCAAGCGATTATCACTAGCATGTGTAATCCACTTTTTTTACTCCATGCAGAAATACGTCTTTGACTTACCTGTCTCATACTGGCCTCAATATTGATCTATGCAAATAGCTTAGTAAATTCACCATCTTTTACGAATTTTGAGTGAATCTCATTAACCCGGTCTAAATAAATAACCAGATCGCGCTTTATCTCTGCGCCTTCTATAAAGCGCCGCGATCAATCCAGTCAGAGCCCAGATTGCCAAGAATGGATCAAGCAAGTAATCCCAAAGATTGGCAGACTCATGCCAGTGTCCTGCCCAAGCCAGAATCGAGATGGCAATAATCCATACGCCCTTACTCCAATTGGCAAGTCCGCATACGAGGGCAAAGAACAAAACCGCAATGAAAAATGCAATTGAGCCATAACCCCAAGCATAGGGATCCATCATGCCAAGACCTAGTGCAAGCGGATAAAAAATAATGGCCATCAATGCAACTGCAAACTTAAATGCGAAGGGGGCTGGCTTATTCTTGGGCAGCAATGAAGTCCATAGCAAGAGTATCGTAACGATGCTGAGATCGCCTACCACTCCTCGCACATAGGCAACAAGTGGCAATTCCATACCTAAACCTAATGGCCAGAAAAATAGGTTAGCAGTCAAGAGTATCAACAATACTTTGGCAATGACCGCAAATGGTTGTGGAGACGTTGTTTGTAAGAGCAAAATCATCACAGCCGCACAAGTGATGGACATCTCAATCAAAGCGAAGGTTTGCATTAGGTTATTCATTATTTAGCCTCCTCAGAAGCAGCTTCTGTTTGGGTCGTAGCAAGCTGGCTCTGAGCACGCTTTAACCAAGCCCCCGAGAAATAGCGATGACGAATCTTCTTGCGATCCCAGGTATAAACCAAATGGGCATCATTACCATCAACGCTCACGAGATATGGATAGGAAAACTCTTTACGCTGACCATCTGGTAATGCTTCATCATTTTCTATTACTTCAACTACCTGCCATTGGTCTGATTTCGCATCGGCCATCAATAACACCAAGCGATATCGACCTGATTCAATATTATTGAGCACCAAAATACGGGCGCCGCTATTGATTTGAAGCCCGGCAACCGCAGAATTGGGATTGGCGATTGGTAAATCTGTAGTTGACTGCCAGGATTGACCCGCACTTTGAGTATGACTAGCAATGACTTGCTTTGCTAGTCCCGCACTTCTTGCCTGCCGAAAATATGCGCTGGCATCTTGGGCATCATTTACAAAAACCATTGGCTGAATAGCGCTGCGTCCAGAACTCATGCGGCGCTTATCAATGACCCGCCCTGCATCGACTCTTAAAAACTCACCAAAGCGCCCAACCCACTCGTGATATGCGGGCAAGCCAAGGCGACCATCTGTAAATGTCACTGCCGGAGACTTGACTAAAGTACTTATATTCATCAAGGGTGAGCTAATCAAGCGCTGTGGATTGCTCCAAGTTAAGCCCTCATCATCAGAAATAAGACTAGATATAGAGCTACCCGCCCAACCACCAATCGAAACTGTGACAAAAAATAATTGCAAGCGACCATCAGCCATTCTGGCGGGGACAGGGTTCCCTAATTTAGCGACATAGCGCATTAAGCCTTTTTCAGCACCCACTCTATCCATCACAACTGTTGGTGCGCTCCAACTTGATGCCTTAGGATCAAAGACAGCGCTATTAATCACCACATCCGCAGCGCCTTCACGGCTGCCCGCAAACCAAAAAGCTCGAACAGCACCATCGTTTAATGCAATCAGAGATGCAGCGTGTACTGAGGGAGCGCCTGTCTCTGGCAACCAAGTACCAATGGGGCTCGCAATGATTGCCTTACTTGAAGTAGTTTGGTTTTTAGATTTTGGGATTATGGCTACTTCTAAGTCTTCTTCAACTGTTGTAGCTATCTGTGTCGCAAACGGCGCCCAAGCCGGACGACTATCAATATGCAAGAAGCCGATTACTGCAGCCAGTAATAAAAAACAGAGGGCAATAACACGACTCATCTACAAACATCCTTCACATTAGAGAGATCGGGGGCGATCGCTGGGGTTACTACTAGATACTCATTTACAAATAGATGTTTGCCGATCTGGCCTTGCAACATCTGAGTAATTTCATCATCAGAGTGGCGTGCACGCATCTCCATTCTCTTTCCCACAATCTGACAGGAGTCGCATAGTTCCGGCTGAGATCCAAACGGTGCGTGAACTGCAACGATGGGATATGAACTGATGAGCTTAGCTATATTCGCTGCATCTTTGGCTAAATAGCCATGCAACTTAGCACCAGGCAACAGCAAACGATACTCTTCATCTTTAGCACGGAAATCGCAAGGTATCCAAACATCTTTACCTTGAACTTGAGTCATTGTTTCGACTGAATAACGCCCTAGCTTTCCCTCCAAGGGAGTAAGACTACTAGTGAGCGCACAGTAGGTCAGAAAACATCCTGCCAATGCCAGCGTCTTTGCATGGTGAGGCTTGATTAAACCAATCGGCACGATGATGAGACTGGCGGCCATCAAGATCCAATGGTAGTAAGAATAAATCCAGGCGCCAACCGTTCCCATAAAGCCAGAGAACTGCAGATTGCTTCCTATCCATAAAAGCAGTGTGAGGATGATTCCCTGGAGCAGTAAGGCAATCCGAAAGCCCCATAAAGGCAAGCGCTCCCAATGCAGCGCAATTAAAGCAGCAAATGCTGGCATTACTGGTAATAAATATCGACCGGAACGCTGACTAGGCATTGTAAACACGATCAAAAATGCAAGGATCAATAGCAATAACAGAACTTCCTCTAGATTGAGGAAGCGACGACCACGCCAGCATTGCCATAGAGTAGAAATTAATACAAAAGTAAAGAGGCCTGCATTGGCTAGGGTTGTTAAGAGCAAAAGCCAAATACTGTCGCCCCCACGCAGGAGATCCAATAGATAGTTCGAGTTGCGGGCAGCAAACTTGCCTGCATTCTCGCCCAGCACAAATTCTTTCCAAACTGCTTCTGGGTTTGGATCAAAAGCAAACCACAAAGCAAAGACCGCTAAAGCTAAAACTCCCGCGATCAAGATCTTATATAGATCATAAGTCAGCGTTTTTGGAATACTCCACTCCCGCCAGCGCCAATAGTAGAGACCTAGGGCGAATGTGGCTGGAGCGATATAAGCAAACGATTTAGCAAAGAGAGCCAGTCCAAAACAGATACCCGCCAATACTGGGAAAAAGAATTTGGATTCAAACGCAGACCGGCCCCAATATAGAAGCGCCATAAATGGCAGGCTAATCCAAAAGACTTCTGGTGGATCAGCCAAAAATGGGCGGCCATACCGATAGCTTGCAAAGAAAGAAAGCCAAACCAAGGCAGCTAACAAACCCGTTTGGGTTTTTCCACTAAATCGACCTACGGCTAAAAATAAGAAAAAAGCAGTCAGCCCTGTGTAGAGAACACTAGGCCAGCGTAAGTTCAGCAAAGACCATTCGCTTGCCCAATGACTACTGGCTATGCCTTGCCAAAAAATCAGGGGTGGCTTGGTATTTTTGATGCCGTCCATCTCAGACTGCAAAGGAAGCCAATTTCCAGCATCAGCAGTCATCCGCACAATGTGCATATAGGGGTATTCATCGCCGTTTTTAGGGGCAAATCGACTATCTAAGCCATAAAGATAGGTAAATACACCTAAAAGTAGGATTAAGAAGGCGGAACGGTAAGAAAATGAACCTCGCATTCCTGTAGTTTATAGGGCTTGCAAGAAGGCCGGAGAAAACTGACTTGCTCTACTTTTTCACATGAGCTTATGAAAAATGCATCTGAGACAAATCTGACTTTTTGTGAACTTCTTGTTTAAGATGCTGATAAGTAAAAAAGTAATACATTATTCAGAAATAAACCAAATGGAGATGGACCCCATGCGAGCAAAGTATCTCAAACCCGCAATCCTAGCTGCGCTCTATATCGGCTTTAGCCAATGGAGCGGTTCTGCCCTTGCGCAAAACGCGAATGCTAGTAATCTATATAAACGTAGCTTGGCTGCTACTTGCGCCAACTGTCATGGAACCGATGGTAAAGGTGTGCCTGAGGGTGGAATGCCTCTCATCAATACCCTCACTAGCGAGCAAATGCTGGCTCAATTGAAAGCATTTAAATCTGGAGCTCGAGAAGGAACCATCATGCCGCAGTTAGCTAAAGGCTACTCTGACGATCAACTTGAAACCATCGCCAAACAGCTTGGCAAGAAATAATAAGGAAGCCATCATGGATCGTCGACACTTTATTGGTCAGAGCGCAGCAGCGCTGGGTGTACTTGCAGGCTTCTCTGGCACAGCCCGTGCTAATTTACAGAAGGCAGAAATTTTAGTGATTGGCGGTGGTTACGGCGGTGCAACTGCCGCTAAATACTTGCGCCTATTTTCAAATAACACCGCCAAGGTAACTCTCATTGAGCCAAATGCTTCTTTTGTCTCTTGCCCGCTATCGAATTTAGTAGTGGGTGGCTCACGCACCCTCGCAGAACTTACCTCTCCTTACGATAATCTGAGCAAGCGTCATGGCATCAAGATTATTCAAGATAGCGTTAGCAGCATGGATCCAGACAAGAAGACTGTCAAATTGGCTTCAGGCAAAACTTTGCGCTATGACAAAGTTATTGTTTCTCCTGGGATCACTTTAATGATGAATAGCATTGAAGGATTGGCGCAAGCTAATAAAGATGGAGTTACTCTGCAAGCATGGAAGGCTGGCGCAGAGACTGTTGCTCTTCATAATCAGTTGGCTGCGATGCGCGACGGCGGTACATTTGCCCTGAGCATTCCAGAGGCACCCTATCGCTGCCCTCCTGGCCCATATGAGCGCGCTTGCCAAGTAGCGAACTATCTTAAGAAAAATAAACCTAAATCCAAAGTATTGATTTTAGATGCCAACCAAGATGTGACTTCTAAGGGTGGACTCTTCAAGAAAGTTTGGGCTGAGCAATATACCGGCATGATTGAGTATTTACCAAAGCACAACGTCACTGCTGTTGATGCAAAAACCAAGACAATCAAACTGGAAGTTCAAGATGACATTAAAGCGGATGTATTGAATTTACTACCGGCTATGAGTGCTGGTGAGATCGCAGTCAAAACAGGTCTTGCAAATTCCAATGGTCGCTGGGTTAATGTCAACTTCCTGAACTTTGAATCTACAGCGCAGAAAGATATACACGTCTTAGGTGACTCGATTCAAATTGCACCAGCAATGCCCAAGTCTGGCCACATGGCTAACCAACACGCTAAAGTAGCAGCCGCAGCAATTGTGGCTGAGCTAAGTGGCTGGGAAGTCAATCCAGCACCTGTCCTCACTAATACCTGCTACAGCTTTGTTAACGAACGTGAAGTTGTTCACGTCGCTAGCGTCCACCAGTACAACGCTGCCGAGAAGACCTTTAAGACTGTTCCTGGTTCCGGAGGGCTATCCCCAGCACCATCTACCCTTGAGGGTGTATATGCCTGGGGCTGGGCTCACAATATTTGGGCTGATAGCTTGGGTTGATCAAAGCCAACATTTGCAAAAAAAGGGGCCTTTTGGCCTCTTTTTTATTCCTCCAAACCTCATTGAGAAATATACTGGCAAAAATACATTTAGAAACTGGAGAATCGCATGACCCCAAACTCACCAAAAGACGCTTCCAAGTTAGAGGCCACAATTGAAAAGTGGACAGTACCGCTTGGCAATCTATTTGTTTCCCTATTCCATCGCATTGCCTTGTTTGGAATTGGCGCGGCAACAGTTTGGTCGGCTGCCGTTGCCTTTATGGGAATGATGAGCAAGGGATCTGCTTCTATTGAAGATCTACTCTTACTATTTATCTATCTTGAGATTGGTGCAATGGTCGGCATATATTTCAAAACCAATCATATGCCTGTTCGATTTTTGATCTATGTGGCCATCACTGCTGTAACCCGTCTCATTATTGACTTAGTCAATACCAAGCATGAGGCTGATCTTCCCATTCTCTATATGGGCATCACAATTCTCGTACTCGCTTTGGCGAATGCAGTAGTACGTTATGCCTCATTCAAATACCCTAGCAAATCGGGTGAGAACGAATAATTACCCAGGCTGATCCATTTTGGTGAGCACTTGCCCGGCAAGGGCAACGGATGTTTCATCGATTTGGTAGGGCTGAACCCCTCGGTTGAGGCAGTTGCGCACATAGTCAATACTGGTGCGTAAAGAGTAGTACTCACCCGCTAGACGTCTAGATACCTTGATATTGAGGGCTCGATACTCTAAGAGGTCTAACCTTTTTAGATATTCATTCAGCTTACCAAGATCAAAGTTAATCAGAAGTTCCTGCTCGAAGCCCTTCAAGTCAGAATAGAGACGGTTAATCTTATTTTGCATACGCCGGGTTCTAAAACCTGGCAAAGCTTGCAAAAGCGGGTAGGAAAGAATTAAAAATGGTAGAACGATAAATACAATGTGATTTACCAACTCTGCGAGCCAAAACGGTAAATACGAAAGCATGGTTACTAAGAATGGATAGTTGTTATTCTCAAAGTGAATTGCCACGGGGCTTTCAGGAAGCATCGTATTTTTAAACGACGGGAACTCTCCCCGTTTGGCAAAGAAAGTTGCTTTGCCATTAATTTCACTAGCGGCCTGAAGAAACAAAAATTGAATTGCAGGGTGCATACGATCATCAATCAAAAGATTGGTGGTGGTTGCAAGGAGCTTAAGATCAGTATTAGGGAAGTTGCGCTTTAAATCAAACGCGCCCTCAGGCACCTCGAGGATGCTGAGATATGGAATAAGCTTGGTATATGCCTCAACCCTCCCGAAAGTTCCAAGTTTTACTTGTGGATCATTTAAAAGTGCCTGAACATTAGGCGAATAATTTGTATCAACCATAAAAACGCCGTCGATCTCACCTTGTTGCAATGCTATTACTGCCTGATCATTTGGTAGGTTGACGAAGTTTGGCCCGGGTTCATATCCCGAGACCTTCAAAAGCTTGATGGCTTGCGCATGCGTGCCGCTTCCTTCATTACCAATAGAGATTTTTTTACCGAGGAAATATTTAAACCGCCCATCTACACCCTGAAAATCTTTTGCGTTTAGCTCAGGTCCGCGATAGAAAAACCAAATCGGATCATAAGCAATCACGCCTAAAGAATGTATGCCTGTCACATCTTTGGTATGAACCACTCCAGCTTGCACAAATGCTGCCTGTAAGGGATCTTTTCGATCTGATAAACGGTTAATGTTCTCCTGGGCTCCGTTTGTGGGAACCAGCTCGAGAGTAATCCCTCTCTTGGCAAAAAACTCTGCATAGCGTTTGCCCAATATCTCACTAGAGCCACCAGCAGTTCCTGTTGCTATCATCACGTGTCGTGGTGGTGGTGGATCTGCATAGATACCAATACCCACTATAAGCGCTAAGAGCAGAACTAAAACTGGCCAAGTTTCTTGCAGGAACTGGGTGAAGTCCGTCCACCTCTCCTGAGCGCTCTCAGAAAGACCTAGAAAGGTTTCTTTTACATTCTCTTTAAAGCTTCCCATGCACTACCAATCTGCAAAAATGGCAAAAGCTAATGATAATGTCCTTATTGATATTTCTCCAACGAAAACCAGTAAACCTATGCTCCAACTCCGAAAATCCCAAGATAGAGGCTATGCTGACCACGGCTGGCTCAAAAGCTTTCATTCCTTCTCTTTTGCTGGCTATCACGACCCCCAATTTATGGGCTGGGGGAACTTAAGAGTCATCAACGAAGATCGTGTAGCAGCTGGCATGGGTTTTGGGAAACATGGTCATCGGAACATGGAAATCATTAGCTATGTTCTCTCTGGTGAACTAGCGCACCAAGATAGTATGGGCAATATCGAAAGTATTCCTCCGGGAGATGTTCAACGCATGAGTGCAGGTTCGGGTGTCACGCATAGCGAGTTCAATCATGCCAAAGACCAAACAACCCATTTCTTACAAATCTGGATTGAGCCCAATGTTTTAGAAATTGCACCAAGCTATGAGCAAAAGACTATTCCCTTAGTCGACAAACAAGGCAAGCTGCGTTTAATTGCCTCTCCCGATGGGAAAGATGGATCTGTCAAAATATTTGCAGACGCCAGAATATATGCAGGTCTTTTTGATGGACTCCAATCTGCGCAGTTGCAACTCGACCCCATGCGTAAGGCGTATGTTCACCTCATTAAAGGATCTTTGAATGTGAATGGTCAAAAACTGGCTGGCGGAGATGCATTACTCATGGAAAATGAATCTGCCCTAGAAATTCAAGATGGCAAGGATGCGGAAGTACTATTTTTTGACCTGAGTCATTAAAACCTGGCTAGCCTAGGTTTACGATAAGTCCATTACACAAGAACTAACAAGAACATGATTGAAACGTCTGGAAAAAAATTGGCTGGCGCCATCATCCGCTTACACCCTAACGATAATATTGTGGTGGCGCGTATTGATATTGGTATTGGCACAGAAGTACCTAGCGAACACTTTACAAGTCGCAGCCAGGTTCCCGCTGGTTACAAAATTGCCGCCAAAAAGATTCTGAAGGGTCAACCCATCCTGAAATACAACGTGACTGTTGGCTTTGCTAATACTGATATTGAAGCTGGCACCATGGTTCACAGTCATAACACGGAGTTTCGGGAGTTTGATCGAGACTATGCATACGCTAGTGAATTTAAACCAACACAAATGCTGCCAGAGGCTGAGCACGCGACCTTTCAGGGATATGTCAGATCAAACGGTAAAGTAGGTACGCGTAATTTTATTGGAATTCTATCCACTGTCAATTGCTCTGCGACCGTAGTAAATAGAATTGCCGACTGGTTTACACCAGAGAAATTAAAAGACTTTCCAAACGTTGATGGTGTAGTGGCATTTAGTCACGATATCGGCTGCGGCATGGAAATGAGTGGTGAGCCAATGGATTTACTCCGCCGCACGATGGCTGGGTATGCGCGCCACCCTAACCTTGCGGCTGCACTGATTGTTGGTCTTGGTTGCGAGCGTAATCAATTAAAAGGATTAATGGAGCAAGAAGAATTGGTCGCAGGTACAAACCTGCACACTTTTATCATGCAAGAGACTGGCGGTACTCGTAAAACCATTGAGGCTGGCATTGAGGCAGTTAAAGCCCTCCTTCCGGAAGCAAACAAAGCTAAGCGTGAAACCGTTTCTGCAAGTCATCTTTGTGTTGGCTTGCAATGTGGTGGCTCAGATGGTTTCTCATCTATTACAGCTAATCCTGCATTAGGCGCCGCTATCGATATTCTGTCTCGCCACGGCGGTACTGGAATTTTGTCAGAGACGCCAGAGATCTATGGTGTAGAACACATCCTCACCCGTCGTGCCGCAAGCCAAGCCATCGGTGAAAAGTTAATCAAACGTATTCGCTGGTGGAAAGATGAATACTCCGTTGGTAGAGATGTACAGATTAATGGCAAAGTCAGTCCTGGCAATCAAATTGGTGGGCTTGCTAATATCTTTGAAAAGTCTCTAGGCTCTTCTATGAAAGGCGGTACTGGTCCCTTAATGGAAGTCTACAAATATGCCGAACCGGTAACGGCCAAAGGTTTTGTCTTTATGGATACGCCTGGCTTTGATCCAGTATCAGCTACTGGGCAAATCGCTGGTGGAGCAAACTTAATTGCCTTTACCACTGGCAGAGGCTCCATGTTTGGCTCCAAACCTGCTCCCTGCATCAAACTGGCCACCAATACCCCCATGTATCAGCGACTTACCGAAGATATGGATATTAATTGTGGCGAGATTTTGGACGGAACCATTTCCGTCCAAGAGATGGGGCAACGTATTTTTGAGCTCTTTCTGCGCACAGCCTCTGGAGAGGCCTCAAAGAGCGAATTGCTCGGCCTCGGAGACTATGAATTTGTTCCTTGGCAAATCGGGGTGATGAGCTAATAGAACTGTAGAATTCATCATTAGCTCGGTAAGAATCAATGTATGAGGATTAATGCAGACTTATGAAATTTAGGGATTACTACGAAACGCTGGGAGTGGCTCGCTCCGCTACCGAAGCAGAAATTAAAGCTGCCTACCGCAAGCTTGCTCGCAAATATCATCCAGATGTTAATAAAGAAGCTGGTGCAGAAGAGCAGTTCAAAGAAATCGGCGAGGCCTATGCGGTTTTAAAAGATACTGAGAAACGCGCAGCATACGATCGCTTCGGCGCTAATTGGAAAAATGGTCAAGACTTTACCCCTCCCCCAAATTGGAATGAAGGTTTTGAATATTCCGATAATGGTTTTAATGGTGGCCACCCAGGCTATGGTGGCGGCTTTGAAGGTGATCAAAGTGAATTCTTTGAATCTCTCTTTGGTAGAGGTAAACATCGCCAAGGTGGTCGTGGTGGCCAATCACACCAAGGCATGAACTTCAAAGGACAAGATCATCACGCCAAAATATTGATCGATCTTGCCGATGCTTATAACGGCGCTAAGCGGACTATTTCATTGCATATGCCTGTGCAAGACGCTAGTGGACACGTCAGTACTCAAGAACGCAAATTAGACGTTAGCATTCCCAAGGGAATTAAGGCTGGTCAAAATCTGCGCCTCTCTGGACAAGGCGGTCCTGGCATTGGACAAGGCCCTGCGGGTGATCTGTATTTAGAGATTGATTTCCTGCCGAATACGACTTATCGGGTTGATCGCAAAGATGTCTTTATCGATATCCCACTTGCCCCTTGGGAAGCGGCTCTGGGCACTACTGTTAATGTGCCAACCCCAGCAGGCTCAACATTGGAATTAAAAATCCCTGCCGGCACCGTTGCTGGCCGCAAGATGCGCCTTAAAGGTAAAGGCATTCCAAGTGCTGAACCCGGCGATCTTTATGTAGTTCCTACGATTGCGCTGCCACCGGCAGAAACAGATTCACAAAAAGAAGCCTATCAACACTTTGAAAAGGCTTTTGATTTCAATCCTAGATCTCACTTGAAGGGATGATGACGATGACAAAGTTAAACACCACTTGGATCGAAGCGAGCGTTGTCGAAAATGAAGTTCACATGAGCATTGTTGAGCTCTCACATGCCTCCCGCACTCCACAAGAATTGATTATGTCTTGGGTATCAGAAGGCGTTCTGAGTCCTGCAGGCTCATCTCCTGAAGACTGGCGCTTTAGCGGAGACTCTCTTAGAAGGGCCAAAACTGCAGCGCATCTCACGCATGATCTGGAATTAAATGTTCCCGGTGTTGCCCTAGCTCTTGATCTCTTAGACGAAATTGCCCAACTTCGCGCGCGTCTAAATCTTAAATAAGAGGGCCTAAGACTCCGAGCGACTGAGAAGTAACTCCCAGCGTTGTAGCTTTTGATCTAACTGGGCAGTAATCTCTGTTAAACGAGCCTGCATGCTTGCAGCCAGCTCAGGCTCATTCTTATATAAATCGGGATTGCTCATCGCAATACCGATATCGGCCTGCTCCATTTCCAGCTCTTCGATTTGCAAAGGTAAAGTTTCTAACTCTTGGCGCTCTTTGCCATTGAGTTTTTGCACTCCACTCTTCACTGCTGGCTTTACCTCTACTTTAGGCTCTTGCTTGGCTTCGGCCTTAGGCTCTGGCTTAGCCACAATCTTTGTATTACTAGCGCGGATTTTGTCTGAACGTGCTTTTTGAATCTTCCAATCCTCATAGCCACCTTCGTACTCACGCCAGAATCCATCACCTTCATGAGCAATGATGCTGGTGACAACGTTATCCAAGAAATAACGATCATGACTCACTAAAAAGACAGTGCCCTTATAGTCTTGCAGTAATTGCTCGAGCAAATCTAAGGTATCAATATCCAAGTCATTGGTTGGCTCATCCAATACCAAAACGTTTGCTGGTCTTGCAAACAAACGGGCCAATAGCAAACGATTACGCTCACCACCTGATAAAGTACTCACCGGTGAATTAGTCCGCTCTGGCGCAAATAAGAAATCGCTCAAATAACTCTTAACGTGTTTTTTATTGCCATTGATTTCAATCCATTCGCTGCCTGGGCTGATGTAGTCTTCAAGCGAAGCATTGAGGTCAAGGCCTTCGCGCATTTGATCAAAATACGCCACTTCAATACGAGTACCCATCGTAGCACTTCCTGAATCAGGCGCAATCGTCCCCAGAATCAATTTAAGCAGCGTTGTCTTGCCAGCACCATTGGGGCCAAGCAAGCCCACTTTATCGCCACGCAAAATGGTTGCCGTGAAGTCCTGCACAATCGGTCTATCGTAAGACTTGCTGACGTTTTGAAGATCAGCCACAATCTTGCCGCTGCGATCACCGGCCGAGACAGCTAGCTTCACTTGACCCATGGCGTCTCTGCGTTCAGCGCGGCTAGTGCGAAGTTTTTCTAGGCGGGCAATGCGGGCTACGCTTCGTGTCCGGCGAGCCTCAACCCCTTTTCTGATCCACACCTCTTCTTGGGCTAGTAACTTATCCGCTCTAGCATTCGCTAAGGACTCTGCATTGAGTTCTTGCTCTTTGAGAACCTCATATTGCGTAAAGTTACCGGGATAGCTGCGCAAGATGCCACGATCTAACTCCACAATTTGTGTGCAGACATTATCTAAAAAGGCACGGTCATGGGTAATGAGAATGACAGAGCCTTGATATTCTTTTAAAAGCTCTTCTAACCAAGCAATGGAATCTAAATCTAGGTGGTTGGTTGGCTCATCCAAGAGCAAGACATCAGGCATTTCCACTAAAGCGCGTGCGAGTGCTACCCGTTTTTTAGTTCCGCCAGATAAAGTGCTGATTTTGACATCTGCTTCTAAATGCAGGCGATCCAAAGTTTCATGAACGCGTTGCTCCCAATTCCACCCGCTCAGCGCCTCTAATTGAGATTGCACTTCATCTAAACGGTGATGAGAGGCGTCATCCCAGTCGCCCACACTCAGCGCCTCATATTCTTCACGCAGAGCCTTAGCCTGCGCTACACCCTTGGAGACAGCATCAAATACGGTTTCTTCAGCATCAAAGATCGGCTCTTGAGGGACATAAGCGATTCTGAGGCCTTGCTGATATTGCAAAAGCCCATCATCCATTTTTTCAATGCCAGCCAAGATCTTCAAAAGAGAAGATTTACCAGTGCCATTGCGTCCAATTAAGCCAACACGCTCACCCGATTCCAGTGAAAAAGCAGTATTTGCGAGGAGGTCTACGTGGCCGAAAGCCAGTTTTGCATCAGTAAGTACGATTAAAGCCATGGCGACATTATCGTCACTTCTAAGAAAGAGGAGTGATTTCTGGAAATGCCCAAAAAAATAGGACCCCTCAGGGGCCCTACCTCAAGAACCAAGAACTATATTCTTAGAACTTATAAGTTACACCAACGGCTGGCATCCAAGGATTTAAAGTCAGCTTTCCTCCATCAGCACCCGCGGCGGTAGTGACGTTTGTTGACATGGTGGCATATTTCAAGTCAAGGTTAAGGCCCCAGTTTTTATCAAACATATAGTCCATACCAATTTGACCAACCGCACCAAAACTCGAGTTATCAACTGAATATGCTCCATTGCCGAGATTATTACGGCTTGTGAAGATGGTGTAATTCACGCCAGCGCCGATATATGGCTTAAACGCACCAAAGTTCGTGAAGTGGTACTGAAGCAATAAAGATGGTGGCAAGGCCTTAATGGAGCCTAATTTTGTTTGGCTAGATGTGTAATTGATGTCGATTGTTTGTGGGTATGTCAATACTAATTCTGCAGCGATATTTTTAGTAAAGAAATAGGAGACATCCAACTCTGGAATAACTTTATTGGCCGCTTTTACATCAGCACCTTGAACAACAGCACCAGACTGACCATTTTGCCAAAGCAAATCAACGGCACGTACACGCACCATCCATGGATTTTCTTCTGCAGATTGCGCATGCGCTGCAATTGGAGCTAAGGAAGCTACGGCAGCCATTGCCACTACTAGTGATTTAAGACGCATGATGATTCCTCTTTCTGTTATCAATTTCGATGGGATTATTTTCGAATTGATACATCGTGAGGAGTTTGATGTAAATCAAACGCAATGAAGCTGTAAATTTTTTAATAGCTTAAAAGCAACAGTATTTGTTTGCTTATTTGATCTACATCAAAAGTGTTCGGATTTACCCTTAAGAGAAGGATCAAAGAACTTTGGAGTAAGTACCTTTGGCTTGAGATACTCTAAGATGGCGATCAAAAGTCATGGCTACACGTCTTGCCAGCAACCTACCTTTAATAGGAACTTGCATATTAGCACCCTGCCACTCTAACAAACCAGCCTCTTCTAAGTCTTTAAGCTCTTCAATCTCAGACTTAAAGTAATTGGAGAAATCAAGTCGATGATCTTTGGCAAAGGTTTGCGTATTTAAGGAAAATTGACACAACAATTCACCAATCAGCTCACGACGTAATAGGTCATCCTGATCTAATTGCATGCCCCTTAGCACTGGTAGGTGGCCATGATCTAAAGATTCATAGTATTCATCTAAGGTGCGGACATTTTGAGAATAGCAATCATCTACCTTGCCAATTGAGGATATTCCAAAAGCCAATAGATCACACTCTGCTTGAGTTGAATACCCCTGGAAATTGCGATGCAACCTTCCCTCTTTCTGTGCGATTGCTAATTCATCATCGGGCTTTGCAAAGTGATCCATTCCAATAAACACATATCCTGCTTCCAAGAGGCACTCGATTGTATTGGAGAGAATATTCAACTTATCAGCAGCAGGCGGTAGATCAGCTTCAGAAATCCGGCGCTGAGGTTTAAAGATGTGGGGTAAATGGGCATAGTTATAGACCGATAAACGATCAGGGCTCATTGCCAAAACTACATCGACAGTCTCTTTAAAGGTCTCGGGTGTTTGTTTAGGCAGGCCATAGATCAAATCCACGCTTCTAGATTTAAAGCCGTACTTTCTAGACCAATCCATGACCGCTTGAGTCTCTTCAATAGTTTGTATGCGATGCACAGCCTCTTGTACTGCAAGATTAAAGTCCTGTACGCCTAGGCTAATCCGGTTAAAGCCAAGCTCAGCTAATAGAGCAATATCTTTTTCAGTAACCCTTCTTGGATCAATCTCAATCGAGTATTCACCACCTGCTAATAATTCAAAATGTTCGCGGGTATGCTGCATCAACTCAATCATCTCTTCATGGGACAGAAAGGTTGGTGTACCACCACCCCAATGCAATTGGGTGATTGGGATCTTTTTCTGAGCGCCCATGGCGCCATACACCATTGTCATTTCTTTAGCTAAGTACTTAATATACTTAGCGCTACGTCCATGATCTTTGGTAATGATTTTGTTACAACCACAGTAATAGCAAATATTAGGGCAAAACGGTAGATGAAAATATAAAGATAAAGGCTGATCTACTTTAGCGACACGCTGTAATGCACCTAAGTAGTCTGCTTCAGAAAACTCATTATGAAAGCGGTCTGCACTCGGATAAGACGTGTAACGCGGGCCATTGATATCAAACTTTTGCAGCAACTCAGGATCAAATAGAGCTTCCTTTTCTTCTGGTGGGCAAGAGTTTGTTGAAGGGTTCATAAATGACTAAGGGTGAGTGTGGAACCTACTTTGATAAGTAATCCAGAGCAAGCGCTTCTGCTACTTTAATCCCATCAACACCAGCAGACAAGATGCCGCCAGCATAACCAGCGCCCTCACCCGCAGGATAAAGGCCCTTGATATTGAGACTCTGAAAATTAGGTCCACGAGTAATTCTGAGAGGTGAAGAGGTTCTAGTCTCGACACCCGTTAAGACAGCATCCTTCATTGAAAAGCCTTTGATCTGCTTTTCAAAGGCAGGCAATGCTTCCCGAATCGCTTCAATCGCATACGCAGGCAAGCTCTCAGCCAAATCGGTTAAATGCACACCAGGTTTGTAAGAAGGCAAGACACTGCCAAACTCTGTTGAAGGTTTACCCGCCAGAAAATCTCCAACCAGTTGCCCTGGAGCTTCATATGTTCTTCCGCCCAACTCAAAAGCTTTGGTTTCGATTGCGCGCTGAAACTCAATACCCGCCATAGGACCACCAGGGTAATCATCCGGAGTGATACCCACCACAATACCGGCATTGGCATTGCGTTCATTACGAGAATATTGACTCATCCCATTCGTCACCACGCGATTGGGCTCTGAAGTTGCCGCTACCACAGTGCCGCCAGGACACATACAGAAGCTATAAACCGAGCGGCCATTCTTGGCATGGTGAACCAGTTTGTAGTCAGCGGCGCCAATGAGCTCATTACCAGCATGGGGGCCCAGGCGCGCTCTATCAATGAGCGATTGCGGATGCTCAATCCGAAAACCTACCGAGAAGGGCTTAGCTTCCATAAAGACACCGGCCTCATGCAAAATCTGAAAAGTGTCGCGTGCACTGTGGCCAAGGGCTAGTACCACATGACTTGCCGGTAGATTATCATGGCCTTCAATTTTGACACCAGTAATCTGCTCGTTCTGAATGTCAAAGCCAATTACTTTTTGTGAGAAGCGAATCTCTCCACCAAGATCAATAATTTCTTGGCGCATTTTTTCTACTACGCCTACTAAGCGGAAGGTACCGATATGAGGCTTAGCAACATACAGAATTTCTGCTGGCGCACCCGCCTTCACAAATTCATTAATCACTTTGCGACCATAAAACTTCGGGTCTTTAATCTGACTCCATAACTTACCATCTGAAAAAGTACCCGCCCCACCCTCACCAAATTGCACATTGGATTCAGGATTGAGAACATTCTTGCGCCATAAGCCCCAAGTATCTTGAGTTCGCTCTCGCACTTTCTTACCGCGCTCGAGCACGATCGGCTTAAACCCCATCTGCGCCAATACGAGTGCTGCAAATATTCCGCAAGGGCCAAATCCAATGACTACAGGACGCAATGATTTGCCAGCCGCAATAGACTCAGGGGCTTTAGCTTTGAAGTGGTAACTCGTATCAGGTGAAGGCCTTACATGAATATCGCCATCAAATTTTTTCAGAATGGCGGCTTCATCTTTAACCGAGAGGTCTACTGTGTAGATAAAAGAGAGCGCTACATTTTTTCTAGCATCGTAACTGCGCTTAAAGACCTCAAAGCTAATCAAATCTTTTGGGGGTAAATTCAGGCGCTTGAGTATCGCCATTTCCACGGCTTCTGGAGTATGGTCAATAGGTAGACGCAGTTCAGTGATACGGATCATGGGGCTCTTAGCTAGCTATATTCAGTCTCTAGGGACAAATGATACTGGTTAAAGACTAGGCTACCTCGAGTAGAGAGCCATACAGGCGATAATGCGTCATGGCTCTACGCGCAACTATCCACAAAGCCGACCTTCACGTCGCAGACTCTGACCGCCACTACTATGGCAGTCACTCCCTTACCATCGCCAAGCACCCCTCAGAAACCGAGGAGCGGATGATGGTCAGAATCATTGCTTTTGCATTGCAGGCAAATGAAGATTTAGTCTTCACCAAGGGTCTAAGCGATACCGATGAACCAGATCTCTGGATTAAAGACCTGACCGATGCCATCAAACTTTGGATTGAGATTGGTCAACCAGATGAGCGCCGAATTCTGAAAGCCTGCGGTAGATCCGATCAAGTTATTGTCTACTGCTACGGTGGTCACACGAGTAAGATTTGGTGGGATGGCATTGCTAATAAACTTACACGTGCGCGTAACCTCCAAATCATTTCTATACCAGCAGCTCAAGCAAATGAGCTGAATAAATTAGTTGAACGCAGCATGGTCCTTCATGTGAATATTCAAGATGGCGAGGCCTATGTCTCTTCAGATCAAGGTCAAGTGACGATCACCCCTGAAGTTTGGCGTAGCAATTAAGAGTAAGCCGTTCTTCCAAGATGAATACAGTTGTCTTTGATACAAACGTCTTGCTAGATCTCTTTGTCTTCAATGACTTCAGGGCAATCCATTTAAAGAAAGCGCTACTTGAAAAGCAAATTGATGCTCTGGCCACCCCAAAGACTCTAGAAGAGTTTGCGGATGTGATCTCTAGACCCTTATTTTCCCTTGAGCCTGCTGCGCAGGAGGCAATTTTGCTGCAATGGCAATCTTTGGCACGCATTGTCGATGAGCAAAGCCTCACGTCCTCCTCCTGGTGGTGCCAAGATCCCGATGATCAAGTCTTTCTGGATTTAGCTTTTACATCTAAGCCCTGTATTCTCATTAGTAAAGATAATGAAGTATTAAAGTTTGCCACTAAAGCTTTGAAAGAAAATGTACTAATTACTGACAACTACAACATTATGGATTTGTATCATGACTAAACCTAAAATGGCAGGGCCTGATGAAGGCCTGTTTAAACCAGGCAGCAAGCTACAACACAAAAAGACTGGTGGTTTTTATAAAGTAGTCTTTCTAGCAAACGTTGAAGCCTCTCTTGAGCCCGCTTATGTTTACGAATCTCTGCAATCACATGATTTTTGGATTAGACCAAAAGCAGAGATGGAGGATGGTCGCTTTGAACTTATCGCAGAATAAAGAGGTAAACCCAATGAGTGATGACCAAATTACCAATCTAGAAATCAAATTGAGCTTTGCTGAAGACCTCATTGAAAAACTCAATGAGACTGTCTATAAGCAACAACAGCAAATCGAATTTCTCTACCGCGAGCTCAAGGCTATTAAAGAGCAGGCCAGTAGCGCAGGTGGTGGTAGCAGTAGCCTCAAAGATGAAATCCCGCCGCATTACTAAGTGACTGATAAGATAGTCCTGTAGGCATCAATCTCTATGACCTTCTTGCAAGAAGAAAAGGAAGAAAAATGGGTAACTTAACGCTGTTTCTCGTGCAATGGGGTCTTACCTCTCTATCCCTTTGGGTAGCCAGCTATATCTTTAGCGGCTTACGCTTTGCTGATGGAGGATCACTTCTGATTGCAGCCCTATTACTAGGATTCGCAAATGCCATCGTCAAACCATTACTCATTCTTTTTACGCTACCTTTAACAGTAGTCACAATGGGCTTGTTTCTATTGGTCATTAATGCTTTGGTCCTGATGCTGGTATCAACAGTTGTGAGCGGCTTTACGATCTCTAGCTTCTGGACTGCCTTCTTTGCAAGCATTTTTATTTCTTTATTCAGCCTCTTTGTGAGCGGCCTAGTTTTCTAAAGACCAGATTAGTTAGAGCCTGGGTAGATATCAGCCCAAGAGTGCATTGCTGTCTTACAGGGCTGCCTCTTGGTGCTCATAGACTTTGCATTCTCAGCAGCAATACTGATTCCGCCAGTCAAGATCCCCAAGCCAATCGATACGGCACTGTTAACAACACCTTCCCTGTTAACGCCAGCCTTGGGATTTTGCAAGGTCCCCTCAAGTTGCACTAGGCTACCGAGATCGATACCAGTAGTGAGGCCCGATTTCTGGTTCGGATCAATCTTAAGATGAATCGCCTCTGAATTGAGATTAACTGTTCCCGCCAACACAATATCTAACTTGTCGGTCTCAACTCCAACTGAATCTTTAATATTAATCATGCCATTGCTAATCGGAAGATAAGCAACTGCGCACTCTAATATGGTTTGATTGCTTTGCTTACGCATTGGATTTAAGGCATCCATAATGGTGACAGCCAAATCACCAGCAGAATTGAGTAGTTTTGAATCTAGGCGCGCTTTGCCTACAGTCATTTGTGCTTTGCCATTTGCTGTACCCATGATTTGATGCAAGCTTTTGCCTTTGCCAGATAAGTTAAAGGCAATTTGAGCATCGCCTCCACTGACCTTGGCACTGGAATCACCACTGTCAACCACTTGCTCTAAGGTAAAGCCTTTTGCTAGCGCCCTCATCGATATTACAGGCGTAAGGCTATCTATTTGCGATAATGAAATTTGTGCTTGAGCCTGCCCTTTACCTAACTCAAACTTTAGATCATTGATATCAAGTCTATTGCCTTTAAAGGCAATCGTGCCACTGACATTCTTAAAAGGTGCTTGATCTGGCGCTCCAAGCTGTGCAATATCTAAGACAATCTTTCCATTGGCGTTAGGTAATAAATCAAATGGCAAAGGATCATCGCTAAAGAAGTATCTACCTTGAGCTTGCGAAGGCTTAGGAGCCGATGAAGATTTTCCGGATACGGTAGATGCCGCGGCCAAGGGAAGCAAGTCAAACGATTTTGACTCGAGCTTGATATCAAATTGTGGCAATACCTTGGGGGCTTTATCAACCTTACCAGTAATATCCAATGATTTTCCATTTAGAGTGAGCGTGAAGTCTAGATTCGTCTTCACTGGGCTTTGATCCCAATCGATGATGGCCTGTCGTAGGGAACCCATCTTGCCCTTAAGGCCTAATTTATAGTTAGCGTATTGCAGGTCCAGCAAGATGATAGTTTTACCTCCCTCACCTGTTAACGAAAGCTTCGGAACATCTATGACTTTAATAGGGCTACTGCCATCTTGATAGCTTATGCGCGCATCAGAAACACGAATAGTTTCTATTGCTACAAAGTTACTATCACCTGATGTTGCTTGAGGAGTAGCGGGAGCAGTGCTGCTAGGAGCGGCGCCTTCAGAATTGCTGGCAACAACTACTTGTGTTAAATCCCAATTATTTTGCCCTAATTTGTTAGTCTGCAAATGGGCTTCAAGTCCCGCAAGATTAATACTGCTAATTTCTACGTTCCCTGTAAATAAAGGAAATAGCTTCACTTCAAGCTCGACGTGTTTCAAGAACAGCATTTGAGAATCACTTGCCCATGTTGCATTGCTTAAGCTCACTTGCTCAGCCTTGACACCAATCGAGGGAAAAATGCTTAAGCTAACAGGCCCAGCAATCTTGAGCTCTCGTCCAGTTGCATCTTTGACTTTAGAGCTGAGTAATTGCGTTAATTGCGCTGGATTAATAGAAGAGGCAGCATACCAAGCACCCAAGCCTGCAAGGACTAAGACGGCACTCAAGGTGATCAGGAAGATTTTTAAGGTGTGACTCATTACGCGTTCATTCTATATCGAGCCCGTCGAGATGAGAGGCTCTAGACTAAAATGCCTATTATGAGCACTGACAACCTACCTAAATGCCCTGGCTGCCAGGAAGATATGACCTATCCCGATGGCGCCAACTATGTGTGCGCTCAGTGTGGCTATGAATGGCCCATCACTGCAACAACAGAGGATATAGAAATTGGCTTAATCGTCAAAGATGCTAACGGTAATCTATTAGCGGATGGTGATACCGTTACCCTCATTAAAGATCTGAAAGTAAAGGGCTCCTCAACTACTTTGAAGGTGGGAACTAAGATTAAAGGTATTCGCTTGGTCTCAGGTGACCATGAAGTAGATTGCAAAACAGAAGTGGGCAGCATGCTGTTAAAAGCCTGCTTCCTTAAAAAGGCTTAGTTCTTTTTTATTAGGCTAGCTACTTGCCTTCTTCAATACAGCGTAGATCTGATCCTTTAATAGCAATTTTTCTTTCTTCAGGGTTTCGATCTCCTCTGGAGTGCTTGGCTCTGAATGGGCCTCCATTCTTTGAATCTTTTGATCCAAATTATTGTGCTTATCAAATAAATGAGAAAAGTGACGATCCGAAGTCTTTAGCTTGCTAATTAATTCACGAAATTCTGGAAACATAGATCCCCTTGGTATATAGGTTATTCGAAACTACCTCTTTTCAGTGTATTCCTGCTTCAAGAATAGGACAATGCCCATGGCCATAAGCAGGACAAACCCCATATAGCTCCGATGAGAACTGTAAGGAACTTGCAGTAATATCTATAAGCACTTAAAGACATTCCAACCAAAAGAAGGGTAATAAATCATGGCTACAAAGAAGTCTCCAGCAAAAAAGAAAGTAGCTACTAAGGCGGTAAAAAAAGCCCCTGCAAAGAAGGTTGTTAAGAAAGTAGCAGCTAAGAAGCCAGCAGCCAAGAAAACTGCTAAAAAGGCAGTGAAAAAAGTAGCGGCTAAGAAAGTCCCTGCCAAGAAGCCAGCAGCCAAAAAACCAGCAACCAAGAAAGTTGCTAAAAAGGCAGCTAAGAAAGTAGCGTCACAATCTTCCAAAGTGGATCAATATGGTCTTGAGAAAGATGATGAGTTTTATGGTCTCTACTTTGCTAAGTCCACTAGCAAAGGTTTGGTAGAAGTAAAACCCTGCACCTTCTCTCTCATGTATTGGTGGAAAGGCTTGCTTGGCTATCCTGACATAATCGAGATCTCCAAAGGTAGTAATACTGCAATGCTGCAATTTGAGTCTACATTTGGCGGCGGCGATTCTGGTGAAACAGAATTGACTGAACAGGATGTTTTAGATATTGATCACATCATTGAAGTAGATGAGCAAGAAATGTTGATTTCACTCTACTCCTATGTACCAATCCCCGTTCCAGAGAAACTGATTGGCGCGCTAGGTCTTGCGATTTTGAATATCAATCCAGAAACGCGCTACGGTAGCCTTGAACTCTGCTCTACTGAGAACGAAGAAGGCGAAACTGAGCACTTCTTACGCTATCGTGCAGCTACTTATTTACGGGGTATTAAGTCTGGAAAAGTAGAAGCCATCGAGAGCATGGTTACCAATGGCTCTGAGTTCTTTGGCCTTGCTTTAGACGCAATGTGTGTCAATAAGTCTATTAAGAAGTGGTTGCTAAGCTAATCAGATCACTCAAAACTTATCTACATAAATAAATGTAAGTCATGGGAAAACGGTCATTGACCGTTTTTCTGCTTTCAGCGATCACAGCATTCTGTTTACCGAGCTTCTTACATTCTGCAAGAGCTGCCTGCTGAACTTCAGTCTCTTTGGCACCCTTTGGGGCATGCACGCCAATTGCGCCATCAGATTGCTTATAAACCCCGAACTCGCTATCAGGAGTGCTACAAGCCATTAAGGGAAGTACGAAAATTAAAGATAGGTATGAAGTGGTTTTCATGGGCATTATCACTAGTCAATAGCTTTCAGATAAGCAGGTAACAATTTGGCGGAGAGGGAGGGATTCGAACCCTCGGTAGGTTTGACCCTACGCCTGATTTCGAGTCAGGTACATTCGACCACTCTGCCACCTCTCCGAACCGATCACTCATTATAGCTACCGATACATAAAGCCATACGGGTGATATTGGCTTAAAAATTGACTGGCCACACCCAATAATTTACATTAATATAGATATACATTTATGTATATCTATTTAAGGACTAATCATGAACATACAAATTTCAAAATGGGGCAATAGCCTGGCACTTCGCATTCCAGCTAGCTTCATCAAAGAAATCAAGCTAAAAGATGGGGACAAAGTTGAAGCAACCCTTTCAAAGGATGGCTCATTAATCATTCGACCTCAAAAATTAGAACGCAAAGAAATTGCTGCTCAACTAAGAGCATTCAGAGCTACGTTGAAGATGGGTAAATCAGTGATGGAGGAAGTTCGCTCAAAGGCGCGTTACTAATGATCTATGTCGATACTAGTATTTTTGTGGCCTTGTGTACAACTGAACCGAAAAGCGATGCCGTTGATAAATGGCATGATAAAAGCTATGCAAAAATGATCTCTTCGACTTGGGCATTTACTGAATTTTCTAGCGCTCTCAGTCTTAAAGTCAGAACTAATCAAATAACAGAAAAGCAGAGTCGTGAGGCTTGGAAAAAATTTGACACTCTTTGCCAAAATGATATCGAGCTAATGCCTATTGAGAGTAAAACTTATTATTCTGCAGGAATTTTAGTGATTGACAGTAAATCAAATTTAAGGGCTGGAGATGCGTTACATCTCGCAGCCGCAAAATCTTTCAAAGCAAAGTCAATCATCACCCTTGATAAAGTGTTCGAAAAGAATGCATCTCGGTTAAAGATAAAAACTATCGTTATTTAAGGGGTTGGCTTGAGCACTGATAAGCCACCCAAATAGGGTTGCAGTGCTTTAGGTATAGCAATGCTGCCATCCACTTGCTGCTTATTCTCAATGAGGGCCACCAATGCCCTGCCCACTGCAAGACCTGAACCATTTAAGGTGTGAACCAATTCTGGTTTCCCTTGTCCTGCTTTAAATCTGGCTTGCATGCGTCTTGCCTGGAAGTCGCCCATGCTGGAGCATGAACTGATTTCACGATAGGCTTTTTGTGATGGCACCCATACTTCTAAGTCATAGGTCTTGGTACTGCCAAATCCCATATCGCCCGTACAGAGCAATACTTTTCTATATGGCAATTCGAGAAGCTCCAGAATTCTTTCAGCATGGCCAGTTAAGTCCTCTAATGCTTGCATGGAGTCTTCTGGTTTTGTGATTTGTACCAACTCGACCTTGTCGAACTGGTGTTGACGAATCATGCCGCGCACATCACGGCCATAACTACCTGCTTCAGAGCGGAAGCATGGGGTATGAGCCACATACTTCATCGGCAAGTGATCAGCATTGACGATTTCATCTCTGACTAAATTCGTTACTGGAACTTCTGCAGTTGGAATGAGGTAGAAGTTTTCTGTTTTTACTTCGCCTGAATTTGTTCCCTTTGCGTCTTCACCACCCATCTGACGGGGAACTTTAAAAAGGTCTTCTTCAAACTTGGGTAGCTGTCCTGTGCCACGCATGGAGGCAGCATTGACCATATATGGCGCATAGACTTCCTGGTACTCATGCTGTGTGGCATGCGTATCGATCATGAACTGTGCTAAGGCGCGATGCAATCTAGCGATTGGGCCTTTGAGAACAACAAAGCGTGAGCCGCTAATCTTGGCGGCCACTTCAAAGTCAAGACCCAATGGACCACCAAGGTCAACGTGATCTTTAATCTCAAAATCAAAGAGGGGCTCTGTACCCCAACGCTTCACTTCTTGATTCTCAGTCTCGTCTTTACCAGTGGGTACAGACTCATCAGGCAGATTGGGGATGCCCATCAAGAAGTCAGAAATCTCAGCTTGAAGTGTGCTCAATCTTGCTGCGCCAGCTTCCATATCCGTATTGACTTGAGCTACCTGGGCCATCTCAGCAGAGGCATCTTCGCCCTTGCCTTTTTTCATACCAATGGCTTTAGATAATTGATTGCGTTTTGCTTGCAATTCTTCAGTGCGTGTTTGTAAAGATTTACGCTCAGATTCTAGGGTGTTGAATTTCTCAACGTCCAATTGAAATTTACGAGTGGCGAGGCGCGCAGCAACGGCGGCGATATCTTTACGGAGTAATTGCGGATCAATCATATATTGCTCTGTTTAGTCTGTTTGATACTGAATGAATATTGTGGCTCTAGTTTAAGCGTAAGACCTCAGCGCCGGCGGGCGGCGTGAAAGTAAAGCGATTTGCGGGCAAATTGACGTTCAACTGGATCTTATCCAGAGTCACCAAGACCACGCTGCCTAGCCCATCAATTAATTCCAGGGCCTTGGGTAAGCCATTGACCATACCTATTGAGATCTTTGTATAAGGAAGGTCATTTTTATTCTTGGCATTCGGATCTTTTTTAGGGGTAAGAGTGGCCCATTTCATACCCAAACGCTCTTCACCTTCGATTAAATCAAAATGCTGATCAAGGGAAGTTTCGCCAAACAATATGGCCGCTGGTGTAGCAGCTAACGCTTGCCCTGCAGGACGAATGGTCGCTTGATTTAAATCCTTGTCCCACAGAATAAGTTGCTTGCCATCGGCAATCAGTTTTTGCTCATACGGTTTTTGAGTGTCCCAGATAAATCTTCCGGGACGCTGAAACACAAAGTGACCTTGCGTCTGACGTACTACCTTTAAACCCTTATCTTGTGGCTCGCCTGCCTTAGGTGCGCGCAACTGCTGTTGCACAAAGTCACCCTCAGCAGTTTTGGAGTTACGTACAAACTGACGCAATTGATCGGCACCACTCTCGCTTTGAGCGTTGGTGGCATTTGTAAACAGGAGAGCTGTTCCAAGAATTACTGCAGATAAGAATCTTTGCAAAATTACTGCCTTATTCTGAAGGACGATGCAGGATCTCGCGATTGCCGCCATTACCCATCTTCGATACGAGCCCTGCTTTTTCCATATCTTCTAAGAGACGCGCTGCGCGGTTATAGCCAATACGCAAGTGACGCTGCACTAAGGAAATCGATGGACGTTTGTTTTCTAGAACAATGGCTACTGCTTGATCGTAAAGTGGATCAGCTTCTCCGCCGCTCTCACCGGTTAAGGCATCGATATTGGATTCATCAGCACCTTCGAGCACACCATCGATGTAATTGGCTTCGCCCTTCTCTTTGAGCCACTCCACCACGCGATGCACTTCATCATCCGAAACAAATGCGCCGTGTACGCGAACTGGTAAGCCAGTACCTGGTGCCATGTAGAGCATGTCACCCATACCAAGCAATGCTTCCGCGCCCTGCTGATCCAAAATCGTACGGCTGTCAATCTTGCTGCTCACTTGGAATGAAATACGGGTTGGTACGTTCGCTTTAATCAAACCGGTAATGACGTCCACGCTTGGACGCTGCGTTGCCAACACCAAATGAATACCTGCAGCACGGGCTTTTTGTGCAATACGGGCAATCAACTCTTCAATCTTCTTGCCAGAGACCATCATCAAGTCAGCTAACTCATCGATCACGATCACGATGACTGGTGCTTTATAGATTGGTTCAGGATCATCTGGAGTCAAGCTAAATGGATTAGTGAGCTTCTCACCCTTCTCTTCTGCTTCCAGAATTTTCTTATTAAAGCCAGCTAAGTTACGCACACCAAACTTACTCATGAGTTTGTAGCGACGCTCCATCTCATTCACTGCCCAGTTCAGTGCGTTATAAGCTTGCTTCATATCGGTGACTACTGGGCAAAGCAAATGGGGAATCTTGTCGTAGATAGCCATCTCGAGCATCTTTGGATCGATCATGATCAGACGCACTTCATCAGGCTTGGCCTTAAAGAGCAGCGACAAAATCATGGCATTAATACCTACAGACTTACCGGCACCGGTAGTGCCTGCCACTAAGCAGTGTGGCATCTTGGCAAGGTCAGCCACCATTGGGCTACCAGAGATATCCTTACCTAAGGCCAGAGTCAATAATGAATGGTTATCGTTGTATACCTGTGAAGTGAGGATCTCAGAGAGGTACACAGATTGACGTGTTGGATTTGGTAACTCCAAAGCCATACAAGTTTTGCCTGGAATGGTTTCGACCACCCGCATACTCACAACACCCAGTGAACGTGCAAGATCTCGTGAGAGATTAACAATCTGACTGCCCTTTACACCAATCGCTGGATCAATCTCGTAGCGAGTCACTACCGGACCAGGATATGCAGCAATCACAGTAACCTGCACATTAAATTCTGCTAACTTGCGCTCGATTAAGCGGGAAGTAAATTCCAAGACATCGGCAGAAATCGTTTCTTTTACCTCTGGGACTGGATCGAGTAAAGCTAGTGGTGGTAATTCTGAATCTGGAATATCGACAAATAGTGGTTGTTGTTTCTCACGCTCTACACGAGCACTCTTGGGAATCTCTACTGGTGCACGCACAATTTGTACGGGAGCGGCAACTTCTACCCGACCACGAAACTCTTCCACGAACTCTTCACGCTCTTCGGCAGCCACTTCGCCAAGCTTGCGGTCTTCCTCACTATCGCGACGCTCCCGAATACGCAGAAATGTCACTTCCAGGAAGCGACCAACTTTCTCGGCAATATCCAACCAGGAGAAATGCAAGAACAGGGATAAGCCGGCACAGAGGCCAAAGAGAAGAACTAAGGTTGCGCCAGTAAAACCGAGAGACATCTGTAAGGGATCGCCGATGAGCTCTCCCAGAATGCCGCCAGGAGGTCTTGGAAGCTCCCAGGACAGTGAATGCATCCGAATAGACTCAAGACCCATGCTGCAAGCCAAAGTCAGTCCAAAGCCTAACCAACGCACCAGTAGGGAATCTGGTTTGGCATCTGGATTCGGTGGGAGCGGAATACTCCAGAGCTCACGCCAGCCATTGAGGACTCGGCGCCCAAATAACACCACCCACCAAAAGGAGGAGATACCAAAGATATAGAGCATGAGATCAGCTAAATAGGCTCCAAAACGACCACCTAGGTTTCTAGGGGCCTCAAAGCTGGCATGTGACCAGGCGGGATCTGCCTTGGAATAGGTCAGCAAAATGGCAAATAAGCCCAGGCATAAACCCAGGGAAATGAACCAGCGGGCCTCCAGCAGAAGGCGGGGCATCCTGCCCTGCCCATCACTATTGGGGGGCTGGGGGATTTGGGACTTCGGATATACGGTTCTCGCCATGTTCTACCGATTGTAAACAAGCAAATCTATAATTTGCTTATGACTACAAATACTCCAAAACACTCCAAAGTTCTTATTCTCGGTTCCGGCCCTGCTGGCTATACGGCTGCAGTCTATGCCGCCCGAGCCAATTTAAAGCCTACCCTCATTACTGGCCTGGCTCAAGGGGGTCAGCTAATGACCACTACAGATGTCGAAAACTGGCCGGCTGATGCTGATGGCGTCCAAGGCCCTGAGCTCATGGACCGCTTTTTGAAGCATGCCGAACGCTTTAATACTGAGATCATTTTTGACCATGTTCATACAGCAGCCCTCACAGAAAAGCCGATTCGTCTGGTTGGCGACTCTGGAACTTACACCTGTGATGCCTTAATTATCTCAACCGGCGCGTCTGCCCAATACATCGGCTTACCAAGTGAAGAAGCATTTATGGGGCGCGGTGTTTCTGGTTGTGCAACTTGCGATGGCTTCTTTTACCGCAATCAAGATGTCTGCGTAGTAGGTGGTGGTAACACTGCCGTTGAAGAAGCGCTTTACTTAACTGGTATCGCCAAAAAAGTAACCGTCATTCATCGTCGCGACAAATTCCGTGCTGAGCCTATTTTGAATGACCGCCTCATGACTAAAGTTGCTGAAGGCAAGGTAGAACTCAAACTCAACGCAACATTGGATGAAGTTCTTGGTGATGAAAAAGGCGTTACTGGCGTACGCATCAAGAAACAAGATGGCAGCACAGAAGATATCGCCGTCACTGGTGCTTTCATTGCAATCGGTCACAAACCAAATACTGAACTCTTTGTTGGTCAGCTAGATATGAATAACGGCTACATCAAGACTCATTCCGGTTTAGAAGGCAATGCTACTGCTACTAATATCCCTGGCGTCTTTGCTGCCGGTGACGTACAGGACCACATCTATCGCCAAGCAATTACGAGTGCTGGCACAGGCTGTATGGCTGCACTGGATGCACAACGTTATTTGGAAGCTTTGGATTAAGTCTATAAAAGCCTCTTTAATAAAAAAACGCCTAGCATTGCTAGGCGTTTTTGTTTAAAGCATCCAATCTCGCTCGATCATCGTCTTCTTTTTCATGCAGCTTAATTTCAGTATCAGTAGTTGCATCTAATGCATCTGTATTTACAAACCCTCTTGGGAAAGTACTGGGGTCATTTAGATCTACAGCTACTTTGGTTAAATTATTTTTATTCATTAGTTAAATAATAATTAAGCCAAAGACCGTATTATCAAAATGGCGATAACAATAAACAAAAACGCCTAGCATTGCTAGGCGTTTTTTTGTTTATTGCTTTACTGACTTGTCTTAACGACTCATCACTGGCAAGAGTGGCACGATGAGCAATGCCACGATGTTAATGATCTTGATGAGTGGGTTCACAGCGGGACCAGCAGTATCTTTGTAAGGATCGCCTACAGTGTCACCAGTCACGGCTGCTTTATGTGCTTCAGAGCCTTTACCGCCGAAATTACCTTCTTCGATATATTTCTTGGCGTTATCCCAAGCACCACCACCAGTACACATTGAGATCGCTACAAACAAGCCGGTCACAATAGTACCCATCAATAAGCCTCCTAATGCAGCAGGTCCTAACAAGAGGCCCACTACGATTGGCGCAACCACGGGCAACAGTGAAGGAACAATCATTTCTTTAATGGCTGCGGTTGTCAGCATATCGACAGCCTTGCCGTATTCAGGCTTAGCAGTGCCTTCCATGATTCCAGGAATGTCACGGAACTGACGGCGCACTTCTTCTACTACCGCACCAGCACAGCGACCGACTGCTTCCATTGCCATCGCACCGAACAAGTAAGGAATCATGCCGCCGATAAAGAGGCCGATGATGACCATGTGGTTTGATAGATCAAAGGAAACTTGCTGACCAATCGCCTCTAATGCATGGGTGTAGTCTGCAAACAATACGAGCGACGCTAATCCAGCAGAACCAATTGCATAGCCTTTGGTAACTGCTTTTGTAGTGTTACCAACCGCATCCAATGGATCGGTAATGTCACGTACTGATTGTGGCAAACCAGCCATCTCCGCAATACCACCAGCATTGTCTGTAATTGGGCCGTAAGCATCGAGCGCAACCACGATACCTGCCATCGATAACATCGCGGTTGCCGCAATCGCAATGCCATACAAACCGGCTAACCAGTAAGCAGCAAAAATAGCAGCACAAACAAAGAGTACTGGATATGCAGTGGACTTCATGGAGATGCCCAAGCCCGCAATGATATTAGTACCATGACCTTTAGTAGAAGCTTCTGCAATATGCTGCACTGGCTTGAACTGAGTACCAGTGTAGTACTCGGTAATCCAAACCAAGCCTGCAGTTAGCAAGAGACCTACTACGGTTGAGCCAAACAAACGCCATTGGCTACCTGGAATACCCAAAGCATCATCCGGCATTATGAAGTTAGTCACAAAGTAGAACGCTACTAATGACAAACCACCAGCAATGATCAGACCCTTATACAAAGCAGGCATCACATTTTTCATACCAGGCGTTGCTTTTACAAAGGAACAGCCGATGATGGAAGCAATAATAGAAACGCCACCAAGCACGAGTGGATAAACAATTGCTGCTACTGGAGCACCGACCACCATTAATGAGCCGAGCACCATGGTGGCAATTAATGTCACTGCATAGGTTTCAAATAAGTCTGCCGCCATACCAGCACAGTCACCGACGTTATCACCGACGTTATCAGCAATCACCGCTGGGTTACGTGGATCATCTTCCGGAATGCCTGCCTCCACCTTACCAACCAAGTCAGCACCAACGTCTGCACCTTTAGTAAAGATGCCACCACCAAGACGTGCAAAGATCGAGATCAAAGATGAACCAAATGCTAAACCAATCAGCGGATGCAATACAGAAGCGAGATCTTGTCCTGCACCAATCGATACCAGGAACATAAAGAAGAGGCCAACCCCTAAAAGTCCGAGGCCAACAACTAGCATGCCGGTAATTGCACCACCCTTAAATGCAACATTGAGTGCCTCGTTCATGCCCTTGGTAGCTGCCTCAGCAGTACGTACGTTTGCACGCACCGAAACATTCATACCAATAAAACCGCATGCGCCAGAGAGCACTGCACCGATCACAAAACCGATAGCAGTCGCAAAGTCCAGAAAGAGTGCCATGAGGATAGTAAGAACCACCCCAACTACAGCGATCGTTTTATATTGGCGCGATAAATAAGCGGCAGCGCCCTGCTGAATCGCCTCTGCAATTTCTTGCATTTTGGCATTGCCCGTACTTTGCTTCAAAATCCAGCCGCGCATCACAAAACCGTAAATTACGGCCAGGACACCGCAAGCCAAGGCAAAATACAAGCCTAAAGTGACATTACTCATGCTTGACTCCCAAAAGTTGATCTTATTGTTTTGTATATCTAGCGCTTAGGTCGACCAGGTTTTAGAAAGCTTTAAACTAGGGTCTTTAAGCTTTATCAGTATGTAACAGAATGACCCCTGCTACCCCTTGCTGGAATCAGGGTATTTACTAATCATTATTCGGAGTATTTATGAGTCTCGACAACGTCAAGCCAGGCAAAAAGATCCCAGAGAGCTTCAACGTCATTATTGAAATCCCAATGAATGCGGATCCAATCAAGTATGAAGTTGATAAGGAAAGTGGCGCGATATTTGTAGACCGTTTTATGGGTACTGCAATGCACTATCCATGTAACTATGGCTACATCAACAAAACGATTGCTGGTGATGGCGATCCTGTTGACGTTCTCGTAATTACTCCATTTCCACTGATTCCAGGCGTAGTTGTTAGTTGCCGAGCAATTGGTGTTTTGCAAATGGAAGATGAAGGCGGACAAGACGCTAAATTATTGGCTGTTCCAGAAGACAAAATTTTGCCAATCTATACACACTGGCAAAAACCAGAAGATATCAACCCATTACGCTTAAACCAAATCCAACACTTCTTCGAGCACTATAAGGATCTCGAACCAGGTAAATGGGTCAAAGTTAAAGGTTGGGGTGGTGTTGCAGATGCCCATACAGAAATTTTGGAAGGCATTGAACGCTACAACAAAGAGCACGCTTAATTTATTAGAAAAGGCTTTGTGAATCGGAGTGAGTGCCCAGAAAATTGCCCTAGTCCAAATGAACCCCTTACTAGGGGATCTAGCTGGCAACGCGCAACTGATTTACAAAGCCGCTCAGGATGCCTTTCAGCAAGGCGCCAAACTCGTAGTTACTCCCGAGCTCTCGCTCACCGGCTATCCCCCAGAAGACTTATTACTCCGGCCTGCTTTTATTGAAGCAGCGCAGCAGCAGCTTGATCTCTTATCGAAAGAGCTTGCGCAATATTCTGATCTCACGGTAATCATAGGTCATCCTAAAAAAACTTCAGCTGGACTACAAAACTTCGCTTCTGTTTTACAAAACGGCAAAGTGATTGCCGGCTATGCCAAACAAGAATTACCTAACCACGAAGTATTTGATGAAGTACGTTACTTCGTTCCCGGCAAAGAAGCCTGCGTATTTGAATGCGCAGGTATTCATTACGGATTGATATTGTGTGAAGACGCATGGCATGCGGGTCCAGCAAAACAAGCACATGCCGCTGGTGCACAAGTCTTACTTGTTCCTAATGCATCACCCTATCACCTGAAAAAAGAAACCTTGCGTATTGAAGTACTGCAGGGGCATATTGCACAAACTAAAATGCCTTTGGTGTATGTCAACGCCGTTGGCGGTCAAGACGAATTGGTCTTTGATGGCGGCTCATTTGCATTAGATAGTCAGGGCGAGCTTGTCATGGCAATGCCGCAGTTTGAAGTTGGGCTCGGTATCGTAGACATCAACTCATCTGCTCAATTGGAAATGGGGCTCATTAGCCCACCTCAAAGTGTTGAGGCGCAAGCCTATCAAGCATTGGTTTTGGGTGTTCGCGATTACGTGAACAAGAATCGCTTTCCAGGGGTCATTATTGGTCTATCGGGCGGGGTGGATTCTGCTTTGGTATTGGCTATTGCGGTTGATGCCTTAGGCGCTGATAAAGTCCGCGCAGTGATGATGGCATCACGCTACACGGCCGACATCTCTTGGATCGATGCGAGCGAGCTAGCGAAAAACTTGGGCGTCCAGTATGACGAGATTCCGATTAGTGGCCCAGTAGATGCGCTCGAAGCATCGTTGGCAGCGCAATTTAAAGGTTTAAAGGCAGATGCTACTGAAGAGAATATTCAAGCGCGTGTCCGTGGCACTCTACTGATGGCTCTCTCGAATAAAACAGGTCGCTTAGTGTTAACTACTGGCAACAAGAGTGAAATGGCTGTCGGCTATTGCACTCTGTATGGTGATATGGCCGGCGGCTTTGCAGTTATTAAAGATATCGCTAAAACTTTGGTGTATCGACTGTGCGATTACCGCAATAGCATTCAGCCAGTGATTCCGGAGCGGATTCTGACACGCGCCCCTTCTGCCGAATTACGCCCAGATCAGACCGACCAGGACAGCCTGCCTTCCTATGAGGTATTAGATGGGATCGTAGAACGCTATATGGAACAGAACCAATCCATCGCCCAAATTATTGCGGCCGGCTTTGATGCCCAGAGCGTGGAAAAGGTCACCAGTCTCATTAAATTAAATGAATACAAGCGCCGCCAAGCGCCGCCTGGGGTCCGCGTAACCACCCGCGCTTTTGGGCGTGACTGGCGCTATCCAATCACTTCACAATTTAGGGCCTAGAAAGAAGGGATATTTGTTTTTGGCGATATCTTTTAGTTCTAGGTATGATTACTGCATTAGGGGGAATAAATGAAATTAATTACATCAATCATTAAGCCGTTCAAACTCGACGAAGTGCGTGAAGCCTTAGCGGAAGTGGGCGTTACTGGTCTTACCGTCACGGAAGTTAAAGGCTTTGGCCGTCAAAAAGGTCATACCGAACTCTATCGTGGTGCTGAGTACGTAGTTGACTTTTTACCGAAGGTAAAAGTGGAAGCTGTTGTTCCCAGTGATCGCGTTGAAGCTGCAATTGAAGCGATTACCAAAGCAGCGCGTACTGGAAAAATCGGTGACGGAAAAATTTTCGTTACTGCAGTAGAGCAAGTGATTCGTATTCGTACCGGCGAAACAAACGAATCTGCCGTGTGATCTCTGTGAAAGCCAATACAGATTCTCAGCGCATCTGAGAATCTGAGGCTGCAGGCTGACTGATTTCAGCCGCCTCTAAAATAATGGTCTTGCCAGCACCACCTGTGCGTACCTTTGCGCCCTGGAAATACAAATCGACCTGATTCAAACCTAATGTAAGCACTTTAAAAGGTGGCTTGCCATAAATACTTGCGCCAACTCCTGGCTCTAAAGTTTTATTTTGGGTCTTACCAGATGCATCAGTTACGCAAACAGTTTGTGATGCCTTGGATTGAAAGTAAACCATATCTCCCGCCTTTTTAGGGGCATCTGGCTTATAAGTCACTGTGGCTGAGTCAGCTGCAGGGCAATCTGTTGAAACCGCTGCTGTAGCTGCAAGCTCTGGAGCTGATGTGATAGCTGGAGCCGTTGCCTGCTTAGCCTCCTCAACCGGAGCATTGGCTGGTGGCGCTTCTTGCAACACCTCCACCACAATCTCTTCCTTGGGTGGCTCAGGAAAAAATAGTGGGCGTAAATTGACTATTGAAAATACGAGTGCGGTAGCGATACCTAAGAGAACAAACAGTTTCTTTTTTGGATTACTTTGTGTAGATGCCTTACTACCCTCAAATTGTGTCAGGGGTTTTGGATCTTTAATAACTACCTTGGGTGTCTCCTCCACTTGCTGTGGCTTGGATTTTTTGTCTAGTACAGACTCTTTTTCTACTGTGGCAACTTTATTTGTCACCACAGGCTCTACAGGTTTTTCTACGATGGTTTTTTCAGGGGGCGCTTGTTCGCCAAAATCAAAAGCGTCTTCTTCTTTTAACTTGAGTAAACCGGCAACTTTTTTTGCGGCAGTAACTTTGATCTGGGAACCATAAAATGAGCTAGTCTCGCCATTTTCAATTTGCTCAATCTGACGAACAGAGAGACATGCCATCCCAGACAATTCTTTCGTGCTTAAGCCAAGAGCTTCTCTGGCTCTAGTAAAGGCTTCTTTGCGAATCTCCGGTAGCTTTACTGACTTATTCACGACTTATCGTCTGTCTCTTATAGAAATAATAAAACTGATACTAGCCCGAAAATACTAAATGGGTAATTAGCCCTTTAGTGAATGATTTAATGGGTGATTCTCAAGGTCTGATTCAAGATACTTTTTTACTAAAGTTTGGGCCGAATCTACCTGCATTTTGTCCATCACCCTAGCCTTATGAACCTTTATTGTGGCATCAGTTGTGCCTAATTGCACGGCAATATCCTTATTTAGGAGGCCCTTGACTAGCCAGCCGCATACTTCTCGCTCTCTAGGGGTTAAATTTTCATAATTTCTTCTAGTCTCCACATCCATGGATATCCTCTTTAGCTGGCGACCATCAAAATCAATCGCATCTGCCACAGCCTTGAGTAATTCCTCCAAATTAAAGGGTTTAAAGAGGAAGTCAACCGCCCCTTTTTTGAGGCCCTGAACAATTTGATGAGGGTGGCTTTGGCCGCTGACGAAAATAATTGGGGTCTTGCGGCCTAATTTGAGCAACTTTTCCTGTAGATCCAGGCCAGTCATATCTGGCATCTGCATATCCAAAAGAATGACTGCGGGAGATACTGGCACAGACTTTTCCAAGAAAATACTGGCTGAGGCGTAATCCTCTACCAAATGCCCCAGTTCACGTAACATTCTGGCCAGAGAGATACGCATTGATTCATCATCGTCAATTAAGTAGATGTGGCCGACTTTAGTCATTGAATTTAAAGGGAAAAGTAATAATCTACCTAATTTACAGCAGTATGTTTTGGCTAGCTATTAGCTTTATAGCTAATCATTAAAATTTCTCAGCGAATTTACTCAGATTTTCATATTGCATTGCAATAACTTCCCGACCTTTCTTGTTTCAATAGGAAGCTCAGCCCCCAATGAGATCTCACGGCACAATAGAGCCTTTCGACACCACACTTTCTGGAGTAATAAAGCATGAAACGCCTTAATGAACGCTCGCGCATGGTCACCGAGGGAGTCGCTCGCGCACCCAACCGCTCGATGTATTACGCCATGGGTTACAAAGATAAGGACTTCTCAAAGCCAATGGTTGGCGTTGCTAATGGCCACTCCACTATCACCCCCTGTAATAGTGGCTTGCAAAAATTGGCTGACGCTGCAGTTGAGGCTCTAGAAGAAGCTGGTGCAAAGGCTCAACTATTTGGCACCCCTACCGTATCTGATGGTATTGGCATGGGTACTGAGGGTATGAAATATTCTCTCGTCTCACGTGAAGTGATTGCCGACAGTATTGAAGTGTGTGTCAATGGCCTTTGGCAAGATGGTGTTGTCGTCATCGGTGGTTGCGATAAAAATATGCCAGGCGGCATGATGGCAATTGCACGCACCAATGTTCCAGCAATCTATGTTTATGGTGGAACCATTAAGCCCGGTCATTACAAAGGCAAAGATCTCAATATTGTTTCGGCATTCGAAGCTGTTGGTGAATTTACTTCTGGCAGATTAAGTGCAGAAGATTTAAAAGGCGTGGAAGAGCATGCCTGCCCAGGTAGTGGTTCATGTGGTGGCATGTATACCGCCAATACTATGAGCTCTTCCTTTGAAGCCCTTGGCATGAGCCTGCCCTACTCCTCAACCATGGCTAACGTAGATGAGGAGAAAGTAGCTAGCGCTGCCGAGTCTGCCCGTGTTTTGGTTGAAGCAGTTAAAAACAACCTGCGTCCACGCGACATCATTACCAAGAAATCCATTGAGAACGCTGTGAGCGTCATCATGGCTGTTGGTGGCTCTACCAATGCGGTATTGCATTTCTTGGCTATTACTAGTGCTGCTGAGATTGATTGGACGATTGATGACTTTGAGCGTATTCGTCAGCGCGTTCCAGTCATTGCGGATATGAAACCATCAGGCACTTATTTAGCAACCGACTTACATCAGGCTGGTGGTATTCCACAAGTCATGAAGATTTTGCTCGACGGTGGATTACTGCACGGCGATTGTATGACTATCACCGGCAAAACAATTGCTGAAACCTTAAAAGATATTCCGTCTGCACCACGCGCAGATCAAAAAGTCATTCGTACTTTAGATAATCCGATCTACAAGCAAGGTCACTTAGCCATTCTGAAGGGCAATATTTCTCCAGAAGGATGCGTTGCCAAGATCACTGGTCTTAAGAATCCATCTATCACTGGTCCAGCCCGCGTCTTTGATTCTGAAGATGATGCTATGGCAGCCATCATGGCTCAAAAGATTAAAGATGGCGATGTTGTCATCATTCGCTACGAAGGCCCTAAAGGCGGCCCTGGTATGCGTGAGATGCTCGCACCTACCTCTGCTCTCGTCGGCCAAGGTCTGGGTGAGTCTGTAGGCCTGATCACTGATGGTCGCTTCTCTGGTGGCACCTGGGGCATGGTTGTTGGTCACGTCGCTCCAGAAGCCTATGTTGGTGGCGTCATTGCCCTAATCCACGAAGGTGACTCTGTAACAATCGATGCCCATAAGTTGCTCATTCAGCTAAATGTCAGTGAAGAAGAAATTGCTAAGCGTCGTGCGGTCTGGAAACAACCGAAGCCACGCTACACCCGCGGCTTGCTGGCTAAGTATGCAAGCCTTGCAAGTAGCGCAAGTAAAGGCGCAGTAACAGACCTAAATTTAGACTTAAGCTAATTGGCAAGACCCTAAAACAAAAGCCCCTAGGTAAAACTAGGGGCTTTTTTTAATGCTGCAAATAATGCAGCCAGCTACTTAGTGCTTCATTGCTCCACCATGCTGACCCATGGCATTCACAGGCATTTTTACTTCTACTTCGCCCGCTTTAGCAAATTTGAGTTTAACTGGAACAGTTTCACCAGCGGATAATGGCGCTTTGATATTCATAAACATCAGGTGTAAACCTCCTGGCTTTAACTCGACTTCACCACCTGAGGGTACAGCGATATCTTTCACCTGGCGCATTTTCATGACATTGCCTTCCATGGCCATCTCGTGCAATTGCACTTCACCAGCAACAGGTGAGCTCGCAGAAACCAATTGATCAGCAGTGCCACCTTTATTTTCAATCTTCATAAAGCCGCCAGCAGCCATCTGGCCAGGTACCGTAGAGCGGGTATAGGCTTTCTCAATCTTGATTGAACCTACTCTCGCCTCTTGCGCTTGGACGGTAAAACTAAATCCCAAAGTTAAAACTAATAATGCCAATGTATTGCGTTTCATATTTACTCCCTTTTCATTAATCTGAAAGCTCAAGATATTTCTCAAGTTTTTTAAGACATTCCCATTAGCTGCAAACAAAAGCATAGCCTAAAATTTACCAACTCATTGTCTTGGTACCGTCCTTAAATAAAGCATCGCCAGTCACCTTAGGGCTACCAAGCTTCACGCCTGCAATCAAATCAGATTCAGTGTAACCAGCTTGCTTTAGACACATGGGACACATGATAACCAAGGCACCACTAGTAATCACTTCGGTTAAAGCCTGCTGCTGATCGGAAAACCTATTAGATCCTGCCTTTACACCCAGTATCACTGCTTTATCATTCAGAAAAATGGTTAATGGATGACCATTGGCAGAGTGATGTTTGCCAAAATTAATTGCCATACTAGCGCGATGCGTTTCATCAGTCGAAAGATTGATGAATAAAGGATCATTAGGCCCTGCCATTGCAGACAACGATAAGGATGCCAAAATTGTAATGAATACCAATTTAAGTGATTGAAACAACATATACTTCTCCAAAAAAATAAATACGTTAATAATTTTCGTGACTTTATATCCTTAGCACTTGATGTGCGTCAAAAGCTAGCAGATAAACCCACAGACCCCCAGGTTCCAGGCATTGGATACCCTTGGCGATAGCTGTACTGTTGATTGAAGATGTTTTCAACCATTACGAATACCTCACCCTTCTTACCTAACTCTGGAATTGGGTAAGAAATACGAGCGTTAGCAACACCGAATCCATCAACTTTTGAAGTATTTGTAAGGCCAGTATTGCGACTCAAATTTTGGGCATAGAATGAACTTTGATACTGAGCATCTACAGAAACACGGAACTTATATACATAACCAGTAATCGCTGCATTAAATGCGTTTTGCGGCATGTACGGAAGATTAGCTGAACTATTATTATTCAGATAAGTCCAACCTAAGAAGCCCGTCAATTCTGGAATGATTTCTCGCTGGCCAGAAAGCTCAACACCTTTGGTAGTGTATTGGCCAACGGTTGTCCAGTTTATAACTCCAGCTCCAGCCTCTACAAACGTGTATCGATTTGAGATAGCATCTTGAAATAGGCTTAAGTCAATTCTTGATTTTTTATCTGGATAAAACTTACCACCTACTTCTAAATGATTCATTTCTTCTGGCGATAAATTTGCCCATGAGTTATTTTGAGTACCTCCGAAATTTCTCGCGTATACAGCAGCAGCGCCATTCATCGCGGGCCCTTCTAAGCCTGGGTAGTTAATCCCTTTGGATGCATTGGCAAATAGAGTTACCGCATCAGAGACTAAAGATAATCCACCATATGGTGCAGTTTTTGCAGCGTAATAATTATTTTGATAAGTCCTAACGCCAGCCGACGGCTGTAGCGACCAAGCATCTGCCAATCTAAAGTTATGACTTAATCCAACATAGGGGGAAGTTAACTTAAATGTCGGCAAATCAGTTTTGATGGTGGGCGATAAACCTGCTACAGTCTGCGTAACACTTCCGTAGGTAGTGTCATAGTCCAAGCCAGCAACTAACGTGCCCCCAGTCCATGGAGTTATATTTTCTTTCCAACGAAAACCTTGCATAGTGAATGGGTTACTTTCAGTTCCCCAGCCGCCGGTGCCATTGTCATTATTGATATTGCCCTTACCGGTATTGCTGTAGAAGCGAAACTCACCCTCTACTGAATCATAGCGATGCTTTATAAATGCTGTAGCCATTTGAGCGGCTGAATCATAGGTTGGCGCCACGGCTGGCGCTGCTAGGGTATTATTCCCAGGGTCACTGGCAGTGTTATTAATTGCCATACCAGTAACGCCAATAGACCAGTTTTGGTCCAACTTAAAGCCTAAGCCCCCCATAATGTTGCTGAGCTGACCACTTGCATTTGCTCTTTGGCCATTTGACTTCGAAAATCCTTGAGCAAGATTAAAGTCAACATCATTGTGCCTGCCGGCCATATCGACCTGCTCAATTACGGTGTTATAGGAGCCATAAGAAACCCGCGCATTACCCGATACACCATTTCCTGGTCCGGCGGTCTTGGTATTCATATTGATCGAAGCAAAGTTATTGCCGCTGACCTGAGGCTGAGCGCTCTTGTAAATCGTAATATCTTTCATACCATTTACTGGCAGCAAATCAAGCAGCGCATGATTCCAAATTGGCATATACATTGGGACATTGTCGATATAAGTTTTAATCTCACTACCTGGACGACTTAGCCCCATACCCCTGATAAATACAGAGCCTCCTTCGGCACCACCATACGAACCAACGGGGTTATAGCGAGAAATCTGAGTTCCCGGTGTGTTACGCAATGCGGATGCTAAGTCGGCAGCGTGCAAGTCTCGAATTGTTTCGTCGGTGATAACGGCAGAGGTGCTTGAGAACTTATCAATCTCAACCTCAGCAATATCTGGCTTTGCAGTGACCACTAAATGTGGAACGGTTTGCGCATAAACCTGGCCTGTCAGAATAAGTGATGCAGCTAGCGCTAATTTAGTCTTATAAAGTTTCATGATTTATCTCTTTTCTTAATGTTTTGAATTTGGTGCGTGCTTTGCATCGTGAACCATATTCACAACGCCATCAAATGAATCAAACTGTTTAACTTGTTGGGGGCTAAGCATTGCTTCGGCATCTTTGAGTTTTGCGGTAATGTTGATGGCAATTTCTTTAGAAATACCAATAGCAGCGATGCCGCTTGGATCTTTAAAAGCCGATCCTCCGCAAGCAATAATTTCCCACTCGTTGTGTTTTCTGCGCAGAAGTGCACGACCACCCTTTTGACCCTGAACCCAATCTGCAATAGCAACTTTTCCCTCAATCACAATAGGACTAGTTTTGACTTTTACATTAGGCTGGTCAAAGGACTTTGAGATAAGTGCCCTAATCTTTTCCTGGCTTACCTCATTAGTTTGGGAATGCGCAATGACATTGCCAAAAGCAGTGAGTAGGAAAAAACATAAAAAAATATGCTTAATTGAAGAAAATTTCTTCTGAAATAACATGAACTTCTCCACACAACATTACGGCAACATATTTACTTGGTTGCCAACTACATAGCTAAGCTATGCCCTAAAAAATATTTAGGCTTGTGTAGGAGGTGCTGCTGAGGGAGGAGTTACCCAAACAGCAAGAGGCTTAGGTGATTGATAGAAAAGTGCTGGCAGCAAAGCCAATGTTTGCGGCGCCTGGAATTTCAGGTTGGTATTAAAAGCTGGAGTAATGACGCTCTGTGCAAAACAGTAAGGACAAGGTTGCGCTTGTTCTGCTACTTCCTGCTCTTCACCTTGTACATTGATTTGAATCTTGCTGCCATCAACCGAACAAATCTCCATCGCAAAACCTTGGCCATGCTTTGCAAGCGATACCGCTTGAGAAACGGCGGGTGCAAGCGCGCTCATTGCGATTGCGAAAGCAGCAATCCAGTGAACGAGGCGGTTTTTATGGAAATTCATGGTGACGGAATTTTATCGGAATTTTGTGTTTTCCATGAAAAAAGGGGCTTGCGCCCCTTTTTCACTAGATCAGACTGGCTTTTGACCAGCTAAGCTTTATGCAGCAGCGTCCTTTTTCTTGCCAACAAACTTACCAATCAATGGCCAGAAGAGCAGGATTAGCGCAAGAGATGTAATACCGCCAACCAATGGGTTAGAGAAGAAAATATCTAAACTACCCTGTGAGAACAACATGGATTGACGGAATGAATCTTCTGCACGGTCGCCCAATACCAAGGCCAAGACCATTGGCGCCATTGGGTAATCGAGTTTCTTGAAGACATAACCGAGAATACCAAAGCCCATCATCAACCAAACGTCAAACATGGCGTTGTGAACGGTGTATGCACCAACCGCACAAATCACAATAATGACTGGGGCAATGATTGAGAATGGAATTCTCAAAATAGAGGCGAACAGTGGCACGCAAGTTAACACAACGAACAGGCCAGCCAAGTTACCTAAATACATACTTGCGATCAAGCCCCAAACAAAGTCTGGCTTCTCAACGAAAAGCAATGGACCAGGTTGCAAGCCCCAGATCAACAAGCCACCGAGCAATACCGCTGCTGTTGGTGAGCCCGGAATACCGAGAGACAACATTGGTAGAAGCGCTGCAGTACCAGCAGCGTGAGCTGCAGTTTCTGGAGCAACAATACCTTCCATCTTGCCGGTACCAAACTTATCGCCCTCTTTAGATACACGCTTCGCTACACCGTACGCCATGAAAGATGCTGGTGTTGCACCGCCTGGAGTAATACCCATCCAGCAACCAATCAAACAGCTGCGCAATGAAGTAGCCCAGTATTTTGGCAACTGCTTCCAAGTTTCCCAAACCACCTTAGCGCGAATCTTGGCAGCCGCACCTTTAAATGCAAGACCCTCTTCCATCGAAAGCAGAATCTCACCGATACCGAATAAGCCGATCACAGCGATCAAGAAGTCAAAGCCACGCATTAATTCTGGGTTGCCGAATGTCAAGCGCAACTGACCAGTAACAGTATCCATACCAACAGTAGCTAAGGCAAAGCCCAGCATCATTGCTGAAATAGTCTTAAATGGCGACCCTTTGTTCATGCCCACGAAACTACAGAAGGTAAGCAAGTACACCGAGAAGAATTCTGGCGGACCAAATTGGAGTGCAAACTTGGCAACCAACGGCGCCAAGAAGGTAATCATCACGATTGCGAAGAACGCGCCCACGAATGAAGATGTGAACGCTGCAGTCAATGCCTCACCAGCTTTACCATTTCGGGCCATTGGATAACCATCAAAGGTTGTCGCAACAGACCAGGGTTCGCCTGGAATATTAAAGAGCACGGATGTAATCGCTCCGCCGAACAACGCACCCCAATAAATACAAGAGAGCATGATGATTGCGGATGTTGGTGGCATGGTGAATGTCAACGGCAACAGAATCGCAATACCGTTTGCACCACCTAAACCTGGCAACACGCCGATGATCACACCGAGTGTTACACCAACCAACATTAACAGCAAGTTAAAGGGTGTCATTGCAACGGCAAAGCCGTTGAATAGAGCGCTAATTTCTTCCAACTTGAACTCCTTTT
>JACCDO011762344.1_pt1 | contig 62207 bp, 52 predicted proteins | sample 7446101 | NCBI WGS metagenome assembly JACCDO01 (sample SAMN15323440, study PRJNA562643) | freshwater metagenome | isolation source: river surface water | place: USA:Blue River Watershed | collected 2017-08-16 | reverse complement strand
GAACTAATTGCATAGCAGTAATACCATTAATGTTAAATTGAATAGCATTACCAACTTGAGAAACAACCATATTTTGAGAAGGTCCAGCAATGGTTAAGCTATTTGTAGAAAAGTTTGGAGCGCTCATGGAAGAAGTAGCGTTAATGGTTTGAGCGGTAATAGTTTGAGTAGATAATTGAGAAACATTTAAAGAATCAGCAGTTAAGTTACCAGAAGCAATAATATTGTTAGCAGAAATATCACCGTTAGAAACGATAGAGTTAGCAACAATTTTATTAGCTTCGAAGTTAGGGACTTGATTTAAAGGTGGTTGAATAGGATGATCTTTGTAATTTCTTACAATTGAATTAGATTGGAAACTCATTTAAAATACGTCAAGATATTATTTAATTTTGTTTGAATATAAAAATTACGTCATTTCTTTCAACTGTTTCGCATTCTCTAATGTTATGTTGTAAATTTTGAGAATAGAAACAGTTTGTTAAATCAATATCTGGGCGAGTTTCTCTTAATTTTTCTAAAAAACTAGATAAAATATGAGATTTATCTTGTGGAATTGAAATTTCTACCAATTCTTGTTCATTTGTTAATGAGGAAATATTGAATTTGATTGCCATTTTAAATTAAACAATATTTAAAAAAAAATTTAATATTTTTAATTAAAAATGTCATATCAATTACAAGTTCCAAACACTCAAACTAATACTTTATTTTTAGGGCAATCTTGGAATATTAAACCTGCTGCAAATGGTCTAACATTTTCATATAATGGTATACCACAAGCAGTTATTCCGCAACCTTTAGCTACTTCTACTATATCATTCTATTTAAATGGAAGACTTACCAAAATTAATAATCCAGATCCATCTATGACTTTATTAGATTATTTACGTTATCAAATGAATTTAAGTGGTACCAGAAAATTCTGTAATCAAGGTGGTTGCGGTATTTGTGCTGTCATGGTATCTTATTTTGATAGTGATAATCAAATTATTAGAAACGTTTCTGTAACTTCTTGTTTATATCAATTAGTTAATTGCGATGGTTGTGCTATTACCACAAATGAAGGTATTATTCCAAATGCTGGAAATTTTGCATTAAATTCAAACTTAAGATATCATCCTGTTCAAGAACGTATCGCTAAAACTTATGGTTTACAATGTGGTGCATGTACTTCAGGTATTGTAATGACTGCATATTCTGCATTACAACCAAATAGTTTTATTACTATAAATGATTCAACTGTTGAAAAATTATATGATGGTAACATTTGTCGTTGTTCTTGTTATCATGGTATTACAAAGTTAACTCGTTCTTTCTTACCAAGTTCTCAAATTAAAGATGCGTCTAACAATCTCATCGGTTATAATTTGTCAGCAACTGGTTCAACTGTTACTTCTCAAAATTTAATTCAATATAAATCTGATGCTAATTCTGCATTACAAAGTGCAATGGCTCAATCTATTAATTTAATTCAAACCACTCCTGGATTAGTTAATGTATCTCAAGTTGTTACCCAATGGACTACTGCAGCAACACAAATTTCTACTTTGTTAGCTGCAAATGTTTCTAACATGGATATTTATACTGGTCTTAAAAATACTAATTCTGCTTTATTATTAAATTATACTACTGGCTTAATTACTCTAGGTGTTGCTGCAACTGGTCCTATGTTATTAGCTCTTAAAGCTGCTCCTGGAAATACTGGTCCATGGTATCCAATAAGTAATGCATCGATTACTGTAAGAGATACTTTATTCTCTACTTTACAAGATGCATTACCAACTGCAAATGCTACAGCAGCTTTAGCTACTGCAATTGCAAATGCTCCTGTTAATATTGCAGCTGTTATTTCAAATTTGGTAGCTGTTGGTGCATTTGGTGCAGGTTCTACTGGTGCTAATTTACTTCAAGCACTGTTAGGTTATGCTCAACAAGCATTAGGTACTACTATGAGTTCTTGGATATCTAACTCTCCACAGTTGCCAGGTGTTTCATTATATCGTTCTAATGGTACTATTGGAGATATAAATGCATTTGTTAATTACAATCCTGCAAATGATGTTAATGGTAATAATTATTCATCATTTTTACAATCATATGTAAAAGGTCCAGCTGTTTTTATTGCTCCTGAACCATTTAATTTTGCTTATCATAGAGTTAATACTCTTACTGATGCAATTAATGTTATGAGAGCAAATGGAATTTCAAAAACTGAATTAGTTGTAGGAACTACAAGTTATGGTATTCCAGGATATGAACGTAAACCAAATATTACTGCATATGTTGATATTAATAATATAGCTGAATTGAACACAACTTCAGAAACTTCTTCTCAAATTACTATAGGTGCTAATATAAAATTAAATAAATTATGGAAAATCTTATCATCAAGTTCTGATTTCAAATTTCAACGTATGGCAATGCATTTTAGTTATATTGCTGGTCAACATGTTAGAAATTTAGGTTCTTGGGTTGGTGGTTTTACAATGACTAAACGTACTGGTTTTGCTGGAGATACTGCTACTATTTTAGCATCATCTAGAGGATCATTAAATGTTACTTATATATTCCCAACTTATACTCAAGACACTACTATTTCAGTAAGAGACTACTTAACCACTGATTTATCAGATCGTTATGTGATCATCCGTTCTTTAGTAATTCCAAAATCAGTTACAGGAGAATTCTTTGATTCATATCGTATTGCTCAACGTTATTTTAACGCATATCCAATGTTAAATAATTCTATTAACTTCATATTAGATGGAAATAATGTTATTACATCAGCAATTATTGCTTATGGTGCTTTAACAAATACAAGTGTCAAATATGCAACTAACGCAGAATCTTATTTAGTAGGAAAACAAGTTACTTTTGCAAATATTAACTCTATTATGAGTGGTGTATTACCAATTATTTCTGCTCAAATTCAAGTTAATCCAGATCCTTATTTAGTTTGTCCACAATATCCAAATGGTCGTACAAATTATAGAAATTCTTGTATTCAATCATTTTTCTATTTAAGTTTCTGTAAATTATTACGTAGACTTGGTTTCTTCCAAACTTATCCACAATTAGCAAGTATTGAATCAGGTATTGAAGATTGGATCACTGAAACTCGTGTATCTAACTCTACTTATGATTACTTATATGAACAAATTCCAGATGAAAAATTTTATCCATTACATTTCGCTATGCCAAAATGGGATGCTCCTTTAATTGCAGCAACTTATGGAAAATATAACGATGATGTTCCAACTCCAGCAAACTGTTTATTTGCTGGAACTGCTCATACTACTGTACCAAGCGGTAAAGTTGATTGGACTAATCCAATTACTATTAATGCTTTAGCAAATGCAAGAGCTACTCAAGGTGTTGTTCATGTTATAACTGCTATTGAATGGTTAGCTAGAGGATGGACCAATGCACAAGGAAATACTTTTGGACCTGGTGGAGAAATTTTAGCTAATAATCTTATTTCATGGAATGGTCAACCATTAGCTATTATTTTAGCAACAAGACAAGATATCGCATACAAAGTAGCAAGAGAATTAGTTGTTGCTTATAAAGATCAAACTCCAGTTTACTTAACAATCAAAGATGCTTTAAATGCTGGAGCAGTTCAACCATTTAGTGCATTTAAACAAGGATATGATGTATTCAAATATGCTGAAACTCCTATTGCTCCTTATAAAGATGGAGATGGTGCATTGGAATTAGCTCCTGGATATATCAACTTTAATCCAATTACTAATCAAAATTTAATTCCAACCAGTGGTGTATTTACCACTGGTCCATTTATAGGATTACCAAAATGGACTGATTCTACAGGTATTGATCATGTTTGGTCACCATTAGTTGAACAATCTGAAAATTATTCAGGTGATGTTCACCATTTTGCTATGGAAAAACATACTTGTTATACTTATCCAGATTCAGATGGTGTTTTACACGTCTATCCTTCTTGGCAAAGTATGAGCTCTTCTAAAGCAGTTTTTAATCTTTTCGGTTTAAGTTATAATACTGATATTAGAATTCATATGAGACGTGTTGGTGGTGGTTTTGGTCACAAATTAGCTTTCCATATTGCTTTATGGGGTGCTTTAGCTATTGGTGCAGGTTTATATGCAAATTGTCCAATGAAATTCGTTGCAGATATTGATTCCGACTTAAAAGCTTCTGGTGCAAGAACTGATATATTATGGCAAAATAAGGTCGGATTTAGACCTGACGGTACTATTGTTTCTATCAATAATCAATGTTGTCAAGCTGATGGTCTCGCTTTAAGAGGTGGAGCAAATGCTGGGTTAGTTCTCGGTGAAATGTTAAGTATATTAGATTCCCAATTACCTATTGGAGTCAATGCTTTATTGGATGGTCAAATTTGTAATGTTCCTAGAGCTCCTAGATGTGTCGTTCGTTCTGCAGGACATGCTGAAACGTCTTTCAATATTGCTACTATTCTTGATTCTATTGCAGCTGTTACTGGTTTATCAGTTTCTGAAATTTCACAAAGAAACATTCCTGACAAAGGTACTACTGCAAATCCACAAACTGCTGAACAAATCTATACTCAATTAGTTAATACTATTACCACTGATCCTAGATATAACTATACTGCTAGAAGAGCAGCTGTTAATACTTGGAATTCTGCTAATAAATTAAGAAAACGTGGTATTGAATTCCAATTACACCGTTATAATATCGGTCAATATTTTACTTTCGGATTTAAAGATGCTGTATGTTCTATTGCAGCTGATGGTACTGTAAAATTATGGATGTCACATGTTGAATCTGGTCAAGGTGGTTTACAAAAAGGACTTCAATCCTTCTGTCAAAGATTAAAAGTTCCAATGTCTAAAGTATTCCCACAAGAATATGATAACAATCTTTTACAAGGAGAAACAAATAACGGTGGTTCCGCTGGTAGCGAAGCTTTAGTATTCTTAGCGTCTGAATTAGCTGATAAAGTTTTAACTAAATTAGGTACTAGAATTGGTACCAACATTGCTGGAGATAAAATTGTTGTTGATGCTTCCGGTAATCCAATTTTAGATGCAAACGGAAATGAATATAACTTATCTCAAGGTGTATTAAATAATAGTCCTGTTGCATGGAACAAATTAGTCAGTTTATTCAATTCTGTTGCATTCTCTGCTCCTGTTGGCCAAGCTGGTCCTGTTTTATTACCAGGAGTTCAATCTGTTTCTACAATTGATCCGCCTTTAAATCCTACTGTTGTTCCAGGATTTGGATCTGTACAACCTGGTTCTTCTGTTAATTTAGCATTAAGACAAGGTGCTAACGACTTAGTTTTTAGAGCAGATAATTCACGTTATGTACAAAGTCTTGAATCTATTTATTACTTATCTATGTCAGAAGTTGAAGTTGATGTATTAACTGGTAATGTGCAAGTATTACGTGTAGATGTTCTCTATGATATCGGTGAATCTAATAATAGAGGATTAGATGCTGGACAATTAGAAGGTGGATATATATTTGGGTACGGTTATTATTTTACTGAAGAACGTTATTACGGTTATCAAGGTGAAGTATTATCATCCAATACTTGGGAATATAAACCACCAATTGCAGTTAATTTACCACAAAAAATATATGTTAACTTTATTCCTAATCCAACTATGTATGCTCAACGTGGTGATCCAAATGCAAGAAACTGGACTTTTGGTGCAAAAGCTACTCAAGAAATGGGTTGTGCTTTACAGTCATCTGCTTATTGTGCTGTTAAATCAGCAATTAGAAATTATCGTTTAGAAAATGGTTTATCCGCTAAATTTGATTTAGCTATTCCAGCTTCTCCAGATAAAGTTAAAGAAGCTTGTGGTACTATTCCATTAACTTTCTAAAATTTTTACTTTACAAATTTCGTAAAGTAAATATTTAAATATTTACCATATTTTAAAAATGTACTCTTGTACTGAAACTATTCATGGCAAACGTTATTTTTACAAGTCTATTAAAGGCACTAAACATCGTATTACAGATAAATTAGCAAAAAAGCATAAAATAGACTCATGTCCTAAAAGCAAAAATGCACAGTTTGCTGATCTTTTAGCAAACTTATCGACTCAAAATTTGACTATTGAAGACCTAAAAGTTCAACTAATCAATCTTAAAAAATCACATGAACAAATTGTCGACTCATTGATCAATAAATATAACCAATCTAAAAAAACTTCTACAGATTTTCAATCTCAAATTAATGAACTAACTAAATCTAAAAACGATATTTCTATACTACTTGAACGTTGCACTGGAGAAAAAATATTACTATCTTCAGAAAATTCTACACTCAAAAATAACTTGCATGACTTACAAACTCAATTAGAAAATCAACAATTAGATCTTAACAAACTCAAATCAGATTTCTCCAATGAAATTAATAATTTAAAAATCAAATTACAAAAATGCAACGATGACTTAGCAAATGAAATAAAATTAAATGGAGAAAACATCACTGAGTTAAATAAATCACATGAAAAAGAATTATTTGATTTATCTCAATCTCTTAATAAAAAAATTGACGATCTATTAAAAGAAAAAGAAACTTTATTATCTCAAATACAAAATTTATCAAGCGAAAAACAACTCTTACATGACCAAAAAGAACTTTTAAAAAATCAATTAGACATCTTAATAGATGAAAAAGCTGAACTCACTTCTCAATTATCCAAAACTTTAGATGAACTAACAACTAGTAAAAATACTATAAATCAAAGAGATATCAGAATTAAAGATTTAGAAAACGAAGCAGATGATCTTAAAAATAAAATAGAAATTTTAAAAGGAGAAGCGAGTGGATTAGAATTTAAAATAGAATTAATAGAAAGTCAAGAAGAATTACTAAAAAGAGAAAATGCGGAAAACAAAAGTATAATACAAGACATTAAAAATAAACTAACTCAAGAAAATCTTAATAAAGTCATGTTAGAACAGCAGCTGTTACAAACCAATAATGAAATCGCAAACATAAAAACACAATTAGATACTGCAAATAATAAAAACGTAGAATTGGAACAACAACTTAAATTAAAGGACGAACAACATGCGGAAAAGATTTCTATTCTACAACAAAGTATAATACAAAAAACATCTGAATTAGATATGGAACGCAATAAACTTATAGAAATTCAAAGAGAATTAAAAAGTTTACAAGATAAATATGATAATAGCGAAGAAGTAAATACTAATTTGAAGAAAGAAATAGATACTCTCTTAAAAGAAAAATCAGAACAAATGAAATTAGTAATTAATCATGTCAATGAAATAACTTTATTGAAATCTGAATTAGAAAATTCTCAAAATAATTTGGAAACAAAAACACATGACTTAGAATTAATCTCAAAAATGCATGACGAACAATTAAAGGAAATTGCTAAGTCAGCTGGTAATACTCATGTTGCTTTATTGAATGAAAAAAATAGTTTAGAAGATCAATTAAAAAAGTCAACCGAAACCATAGTACAACTAAAATCAAAATTAAAACAGTTAAGAACAGATACTACAAAACAAATAGGAGATTTAAAATCAGAATTATTACAATCTGGTATCGATATTGTAAACTTAAAAAGTGTTATAGATTCTAAAGATGTAGAAATTCAATCACATAAAACTAAATTAGAAGATATAACAATTTTATTAAATAATTCTAATTCAAAAGTGTTAAAACTAAAACACACCCAATTAACATTAGAAACAAAAATAAATGATTTAACATTAAAACATGAACAGCAGCTATTAGAAAAAAATACAGAAATCGATAAACTTAATATAGTTATTCAGACACTAAAGAATGAAGAAATCGAATTAAAACGTCAACATAATTTACTTATAGAACAAACTGTTAATAAGTACGAAAACATGATTAAAGAACGTGATATTACTATAACCAGTCTTGAAAACAATTTATCGGATTTAAAATTTAATTTTGATACTGAGAGAAAAACAAATGATAGTCATGTCACTAACTTGAATAATAAAATAAATAAGTTATTAGATAAGATTAGAAATTATAAACAGCAAGTAAAACAAGACAAATCAAAAATACAACAAGTGGAAGAAAATATAACACTATTAAAGAATAATATATTAGACTTATCAAGCAAATTACTAATAAAAACAAATGATGTTAAGAAGTTACAAGATACCATTGCAGATTTCGAACAAAAAACAAAAGAACGCGATAACACAATTCAACGTCTTATTCAAGAAATCAAAGACACAGAATGGAAATCATTAGATGTTATTAATAGTAAACAAGGATCAATTGATAGACAAAAAGAGTTAATTAAACGTTTGAAATCAAAAGCGTTAGTCAATATAAAAAACAGAGAAAAAATTATCTCACAACATTTAGAGAGAATATCCAATTTAGAAAATAAAGATTGGGAAAATATGCAAACAATTAATGATAAGGAAAATAAGATACAAGACTTAGAACAAAATTTAACATCAAATGAACTTAATATTAATAATTTATTACGCGAAACTGAAACATTAAAAGATCAAATATGGAATAATTTTTCAAGTTTAAATGAAAGTACAAATACAATTGAGGATAAAAGTAATTTAATAGCAAAATTAAGAGTAAAAGTAGAAGAATTAACAAGTACAATTATTAAGTTAGCTAAAAGTGGAGTAATTAATTCTATAAGAATGAATACTTTATTAAAAACTATAAATGATTATAGTATATCACAAGAAAGATTAGACTCTGTAGTTACTGAATTGAACATGAAAATATTATCATTAAATGAGCAGAGCCTATTAAAAGATTCAGAGAATAATTCACTAAAATTAAAACTTTCAGACATGTCACAAGAAATAACAACCTTACTTGATAAAACAAACATTCAAGCAGCAGATATAAGTGAATTAAGATCTGAAATAACTGTACTTAAGTCGGAATTAGAAAAAAGTAAGTTGCATGAGACAACAGTTTCAGAATTAAAGAATATACTACAACAGTTTGAGAAAGATTTAAATGAAAAAAATGATGAGATTCGTATATTAAATGAACAAATTGAACTATTAAAACAAGAAGACAATAAGACAATAACTATTTTACAACAAAAAGTTTTGAATTTAGAAGATCAGATTTCACTACAAACTAATAAAACAAAACAAGACAATAATGAAATTTCAAAATTAAGAAAACAGCTTGATAAAACTAATAAAGAATTATCTTCTAAATCTACACTTATAGATAATTTGAGATTAGAAATGCAACGTGATGCAAGACAATTAGTAAATTCAATAAAAACATCTAGAGACATGGGAAAAACAATGTACGATTTACAATCCAAATTAAGAAAATCGTCTAGCGATTATAAAGGTCAAGTTGATATATTAAAAGAAGAAGTTGAAAGATTACAACAAGAGTTGAAATTAAAAGTAGAAGAAGAATTACAACCATTAACAAAAAAGTTAGAAACATTAGAACGTATATCAGCTGAAACAAGTAAAAAAGACATGAAAGAAATTGAAGAAGTTAAGCTTCGTCTAGAAGATGAAGTTAAATCACATTCTATAACAAAAACTGAATGTAAAACATTGTTAGAAAAGTTAGAAAAAGAAGTAGCAAATGGAAATCTTTCAAGAGATGAATTAAGAAAATTACTTGATATAGAAGAAGGTAAGAATGTAGAACTTCGTGAATTAAATCAACAATTAACATTAAAATTAAATGAAGCAGAAATGAAGAGACAAGATGAAATTAAGAAGATACAAGAGCTAAGCGAAGAGATTAAACTACTAACTATTGAAGGAAAAGAAGCAATGAGTTCATACATGAATGAAGTAAAATTATTAAAATCACAATTTGATCAAACTATAGAAAGTATTAAAAAGTCTGGACAAGAACAAAAAGCAAAAGAACTTGAAGCAATACAACAACAATACATTGGTGAAATAGAATCATTGAAATTAGATAGAGAAAATGTAAAACAACGTGTTGAACAAGCAACAATTAAAATTATGGAATTAAAAGATAAAGCAGTTTCAGTTAATGGAATAATTAATAATTTAAATGAAACTATTATGGCATTAAGACAAGATGTTACCGATCGTGATATTACAATATCTAAAATGATGAGAACAATAAAAGATCATGAATCAAACATCAAATTATTAGCAAATGATTTGTCAAAGGCACAAAATGAATCAGCTACTTGTGTTAAAAAATTAACTGACTCATTTAAGGATAAATGTTTAGCTTCTGAAGCCCATGCGCAACAATGCATTGAAGAAATTTATGCAAGTTATAACACATTGAAGCCAAAGGCATGGAATAAAAATAGCGAATTATGTTTTACAAGTATTGAAGAAGGTAAAAAATGTATTTCTCAAGTATTAGAATTATATCCACAAGCTGTTGCTCTTAAAGTTGAAAATGGATCAATTGTTTCTCTGTTATTGAAAGATGAGAATGAAACTAATGTGATAGAACGTGCATTTAGTGAAAAAATACCAATTAATATTGATATAAAAGGTACACAAATAGTTCCATTTGTTCCTAGTGTTTCTCAACGTCAAGAAATAATACAAGGTCCATTATTAACAGATGAAATAAATAATTTGAAAATTTCTTTATCTAACAAAGATACATTAGAAAATGGTTTATCTATAATTGGAAAAACAAGAGAAAATGCAGTACAAGCTCTTCAATACATTAAAGACAATTATCCAGAATTAATCAAGGAAGAAAATGATGGATTTTTTAATAAGAAATGTTTATATGATACTGAATCAGCATATAAGTGTATGGAAGAAATTGATTTAGCGCAACAAAAAGCAGTACATAACTTCATGATAGATCATGAAATTAAGAAACCACATAAAAGTATAACTGAAAAAATAACAAGCAGAATAGAGAAAGTAGTTGAAACAAAACCTGAAAAAATGAAAAGATTAGCCCAAGAATTACTCGACATGAGAATAGGATTTCATCCTATGACAGAAAAAGAAACTAAAAAATGTAATGAATTGAGATCAACATTAAGCGAAGCTGCTAAAAAAGATTTTGATGTTAAAGTTAAGACAAATGGACTAGATCAAGTATGTAAACAATTATCACAATTTATAGTATATGATAATCTAAATAATATTATAGATTCTATATTGTCTGATAAATTTATTACAGGACCAAAAGGAAAACAAACGTTAAATGACGAAGAATATAATGAAATTTACAAGTTATGTGATTCTATGTTTTCAAATTATGCAACTAAAGGTGAACTAGAAAATTATATAAATTTTAAGATAGCAAATTTAGCTACAGACGCATCAAATCAGTATTATAATAAAACAAAACGTAATGATCCAGGATTTAAGGAAAAAGCTCCAAGAGAAGGAAGTGATACAACAAAATTACTTTGTAAAAACACAGCATTAGGTTATAAGGCTTATAAATCTAAATTTTAACTTTACAATTTGAGTAAAGTTACCATCTATATCTTCTTAATGTTTCACATGCAATTGGATTTGTTCTGCAATTAATATAATAAGGTCTGATAGGGCTTATGTCACTATCATAGACTGAATCATTTAGACGTTCATATGTATTGTTGCTATAACTTCCGGTATAATCAGGAATATTTCTGAAATTTCTAAAGCGTCTTCTATGAAGACGTGGTCCATAGAAAAGCATATTATTTCCATTATCTAATTCTTGGACATAAGGAAGATATTTGTAATTTACCCAATTAAAACGTTCAGTATATTCTTTGTGAAGAAGATAAAGAAGAAAAAAACAAATTAAGACGCATAAAGTAATGCAAAGGTCTATTTTATTCTTCATTTAACTTAACGAAAGAAATAAATTGAAAAAATAGTAAATTTTTATATAACGCTAAAAATGTTAGAGAAACTAAATGCAAAATATAGAAGTGAAACATGCGCTTCAGGTGAATCTCTTGACACTATGAAAAGTGCATTGCAAAAATATTGTAGACGTGGAAATATTATAGGTGGCATACAATGTGTATATGAATTATATATGTTTAATTATTTAGATGATCAAAGAGCTAAGGGAATTTGGACTAATGTCTTACATAGATTACAAGTTATATTTATGGAAGATATAGGTCCTTGTTCTATAGGCAATATCGATAATATATTTAATTTATTTAATTGGTTGTATGAGAGTAGAGAAAGTACAGATAGAAGTAAAGAGCCAGAATGGTTAGCAAAAATAATATATATATATTGTCAATCTAAACGTGGTCGTGATTTAAGTCATTTGCGTTCTGTATATAATGATAATCATATTGCAAAGTACGCTAAGTATTTTCCTATATTAGAAAATATTAGAGACGAAATAAGTAAAGTAGTTGAAACTAGAACTGAATTATTATTTTTAAATGGAGAAGATGCAGAACTAGTTAAAAATATACGCAAAGCATATAATTGTTTAGAAAATAATAAGTGGGATAACGCATTTTATTATTTGCATAATGTATATCTGAGTGATAAAAAATTAAATAAACAAATTTTTAGAAGTAAAAGTCCAGTCATGTTAATATTTAGAGCTTTAGAAGAATATATAAGAACTATTGATGATGACTCGAGACGTAAAAATTATTTATTTTGTCTAACAATGATGTTACATTGGTACAAAGAGCTTAAAAATATTGCTGAAGCATGGTTAACATGGGCGTATGTTATAAAATCTTTTGAGCATGACTTTATTAAAATAGATGTTCCTAATATAGATAATCTAGTCAAGATTCATGATGATATAAAAAATGGTATTTATTTAAAAATAAATAAGGAAGGACATGGGATATTAGGATTAGATGATTTTGTATTTGATATGCATACAAAGAAAGGTAGGAACGATAATTTAGGTGCAGCGCATTTTGCAAGTAATACTGCATTAGTTACAAATGAACATTGTAAAATTAATAATGATTATAAAAGAGTATATATAGGCATAAAATTTTTAACAGATGGTTTTACATTGGAAAAATTCAATGAATGGGAAATACAAAATACAGTAAAAGAAGAACCAAAAAAACCAAAACTTATGAAAAAGACAGAACAAAAAACTCAAAATATTATAAAAGAAGAGCCTAAAAAACCATATTTAATGAAAAAGAAAGAAGTAAATGATTTCTTTCATGAGAAAAATCTATATAAGTTTATAGTAAGAGCACAATTGGTTACTTCATATGCAAAACAAGATACATATTATGCAATAAATAATGAAACAAAAAAAATAGTTTTTGTAAAAGGTCCATTTAAGTATGATATTGAGCCAAAAATAACCAAAAAAATAAATGACATTAAAAAATATTTTGTAGGAATTCCATCTATAAAATGTGATATTAAATATTTATATGACGATTTATTAGAATCTAGTGTTGGATTAAGAGTAAGACTTCCACTTGATAAATATTATTTTATTGAATTTGAAGATTTATGCGGTTTTGGTGAAGATGTACCAAGAAAAATAAAAGATAGCAAATTATGGAAAAATACAGAAGTAGTTGATTGGGAACATAAAGGTATAAAATGCAGAGAAATTAAAGAAGATGACTTAAGTGATAAAGTCATATTGCTAAATTTTTTAAAGACTTTATTATTTAAGTATGTAATAGGAATATCTGATTTAGCTAGAAGAAATTTTTTATTGAATACAGAGACAAAGGTAGTTTATAGTGTAGATGAAGATGTTATAGATAAAGAGATTACGTTAGATACTTTTAGTAATAAGATAAGAGATATAATTAAAAAGAATATAAAAAATGTTGATGTAAGCTTATGGAAAGAATCTATGATTAAAAACATGGATGAAATTATACAAATAGTAGGTGAAATAATATACAAAAATATATTGAATAGAATAGATAATATAGCGAATTATTTTTAAATTACTTTACATGTTAATAAAGTAATTATTGTTTAGTTGTTAACTTTTGATAAATTTCAAATTCATTTGGAAAGAATGTTTCCCATATATCGTCAAAAGATAATCTATTGAAAAGAGATGAATACTCGTTATTACAAGTTGATAAATAGTCAAATATACATTCAGCTTGCTCTTTCGTTTCAAGTACATGTTTCCATTCGTTAATATCGTCAAGGATTTGTTCTTCAGAGTATTCGTCTTCTGAAAGTATACAAATACATTTTTTTGGTTTTTTGTTGCAAACTTTACATTTTCCTGTATCTTCGTCAAAATGTTCAGTAATTTCAGTATAATCTTCTTGAGACATCAGTGTTTCTAATAGCTAGATAGCAGAAATCTTGGAATGATAAATTATGATTGAGTGGTAATTTAGAATAGATATATTTTAGAGATTCTCCGTTAAGTTTTATAAAATTAGAAAATAAACTTTGTTTCATTTCATGAAATGAAGAAGTTTTTAAGGTTCAATTAACAGAAAATTTATTCTTCATCTATTGTATTTATACGATCAAGTTCTTCTGCTATATCTTCTAATGACATTTTTTGTTCTTGAGTTTTTTGCGGAACATCAACTACAGTTTCTTCTTCCATTATTTCAATCTCATTTTGACTTTGTGGTTTAACCATTTTTTCTATTGCTGACGCCATCATAGTTTCAAGTGGAAAACCACCAATTACAGTAATTCTTCCAGGTTGTTGACGTTGTGGTTTTGGTTGTTCTTGTGGTTGAACTTGCTTTGACGATTGATTTTTAGTGACTTGTTCTTCAGAGGAACGTTGTTCTTCTTGTGGTTTTGGTTGTTGTTTTCGTTGACGTAATCCATTTTGTGTAGGAATTTCATCACGCTGATTATAAGGTTCGAAATCGCGTCTAGGTTCAAGTGGCATAGATCTTATTCTTGCCATAATTTGTTCCATTTGATTATGCATGCTTTGTAGGTGTTTATAAAGGCTTTCTACTTTTTGTTCTGATTCTGTTAATCTCTTAGTTAGAGATTCAATAATATCTTCAGATGTTTTAATACGTTTTGAAAAGTAGAAAGTAATGCTACCAATTATTATAAGTTCTGTTGTAACATGCGAAATTAACACTGTATTCATCTTGTTATTAAAGGTAACGTTTCTGTTTTTAAATGCTTATTAACCAAAAGTATTTTCGATGTCAAATTCGAGATATAGGAAATTATCGTCTTTATTTTTGTGTTTTCTATAAATTTCAGACATGAGCGAACTTCCAGTAACCAAATTTCCACTTTCTGTAAATACATATATTGCTTCACTTGGCTTTAGTCTTGTTTTTGTACGTAAAATTGCCATAAATTGACTCATTGTACAGTCATTTGGGACTAGAAACTTATGATTATCGGTAGGAAATTTATTATTAACACTGTCGATAATTACAGGAATTCTAGTTGGATACTTATTTAATAATCTTGCTGATTCTTGATGACGTTTAATAGTAAGTAATTCTGTTTTAAATTTTTTTGTAAAATTATTCATTGATATTATTAAATTGAAATTATTTTTTTTATATATTTAATTTCAAATGGAAGCTTTAAAATCTTGTATTAAATTTCTGAAAAAGGATGATTTTGTTAATTTTAAAATTAACGTTAAAAAGCTTGAAAATATAAACATTACAGACAGTTTAAAGCAAAATATAACATGGTATAGTTTATTATATGGGAAAATTGACTACTTAGAATACTGTATATCTCTTGGTGGTATATTTCAAAAAAATATACATGAACAAACAATTCTTATTTCTGCAGCGGAGTATAACTTTGATAAAATAGTAGATTTATGTTTGTCATTTGAGTTTAATCCAGATGAATATGATCTGTATGGATATACAGCATTACATTATGCAATTTATAATAGAAATTATAAATCAGTTAAGTTATTATTAGATCATAATTGTAGATTAGATATTAAAAACAGCGATGGTCATACTGCAATAGAATTCTTCGTTATAAATTATAAATCCCAATTTTCTGATAATCATAACGATATTAATATAATTAAAATTCTTAAAAAGTATCATAAAACAATTGATTATGATAGATTGAAATTGTTAGGAGAACAGTATAATACACAAGATTTAGTCCATCTTTTTTTGTGGACTTCTTTTTCCACGTGAACGTGATCTTCTACGTCTTGATTCCATTTTCTTTTCAGGTAATACTTCTAATATTGTGGAAGAAGTTTCAGTTGCATATTGTTCATATATATCGTTTGGTACATTATTTTTAAGTAATCTTCTTGTTACAAGTTCACGTTTAAGTACAGTAAAATATTTTGTTGAAATTTGTTCTTTTGAATCGTTATCTAGTTGACGTAATAATTTTTTACGAATAATTCCTAATTCAGTTTCTTTATTTTTGATAGACTCTTTTAATTCTACAAAACGTTTACACATTTCATCAAAGTCACTCATATTTTTATAAAGAAACATTTTATTTATTTTTTTTAAAAGGATCATCGTCGTCGTCTATTTTGATTCTATGAGATTTTTGTCCAAATTCAGCTAAAAAATAATTAATTTTATGATTTACAGATGGAACGTCTCGTGGATATTCTTGTGCAAGATAAATTCCTGTAAATATACCAACAATAAATCTAAACATTTTTTAATTTAAATAATACATTTCTTTAAATCAAATGTCCGATTTAGTAAGACTTGGCGGACTTTATTCTTGTTCTTGCTATAAGATCATAATAGAATATAGATGGGATTTAGATTCTACATTAGGACAACGTAGTTTTTATTTTCAACAAAGATTAGAAAATTTATCAGATACACGATCGATAAGTAAAAAATTATCAAAATATAAATATTTGATATTAATAGACGATTTATATATTGTAAAGCAATTTATTAAAAAAGTATATAAGCGATTTCCAGGGAGTAGTATATCATGTGAAAGATTATAGTTTCTTTTTAATAACAAAAAGAAATCATTTATTTATATTCAGGAGTAATGGATAAACCAGCTGCTTTCTTTAAACCTGCAGTTGCTAAAGCGATAGCAGAACCATCGACGTTGTTAGCACCTTGGAAGTTACCAGAAGATAAATCTTGAATAGCTACTGGGAAATCTTCTCTATAACCAAAAGCATTAGCACGAGAAACGTTCATGTTACCGAACATAGTATCTGCACCACCTGATACACCAATTGGTAAATTGAAGTATTTTTCAGAGACGAATGGACGTAATGAGTTTTCAACTTGAATACGTAAATCAGCTGGATAAGCACCAGGACAGACTTGAGTATCTAAGGAATCTGCAGGAGCTTCACGACCTGCATAATCAAAAGCTGGACGTTCAGGACAGACTTGGAATTGTGGAACGAAGGTTCTTAAAGATTGACCGAAAGCTGCAACTGAACCTGCGGAAATTTTTGCTTGAACTAATTGACCTGTTACAATAGACATTTATTTATACGTTCACAAGAAAAAAAATTAAAAACAATTTTTCTTGAATTGATTTTCTTCCAATTCTTCTTTCTCTTTCAAAAATTCATATCTAATGAACGATTTAATCAATAAAGTTGACAATCTTTCCATAAATAATACCATAGAATTCGATAATTTAGCCTTTTTACAAATTATCGATGGAATTCATCGTAAAGAAAACATATATATTGCAGGAACTGGTGGAAGTGGTAAATCCTATCTCATGTGCAAAGTATTTGATTTTATTCAAAAAACATTCCACTCTGTTCTTACCAGTACTACTGGAGTTTCTGCTTTTAATATCGGCGGAAGAACCATCCATAGTTGGTCAGGCTTAATTCTTCCAGATCAAATACCTAAAAATATAAACGATTTTCTCAGTATGATGGTCAATAAGATCAAAAACGATCACGATCTTCTCAATAGATGGAAAAATATTGAGTTACTTTTTATTGATGAAATTAGTATGTTAGGTGGAAGTTATCTAGACGTTTTAGATCATATTGCGAAAAAAGTAAGAGAAAATGATAATCCGATGGGCGGAATTCAAATTATTTGTTCAGGAGATATGTTACAACTACCACCAGTAAAAGACGAATTTCCTTTTGAATGCTATACATGGAAAGAATTAGAATTCAAATTTTATGTTCTCAAAACAAGATATCGTTTTACTGATAAAAATTTTGCAAACCTATTAGACAGAGCAAGAGTTGGAAAGTTAACAGTAAATGACGTTAATCAACTTAAAACTAGAGTTGGAAAACAATCACAAGGACCAATCAAACCTACTATTATTTTAAGTAAAAAAGCTGAAGTTGACTCAATCAATAATGCAGAACTCAACAAATTAAAAGGCGAGACTATTGTTATTGATGCAACTGTAACAATCAAACGTAATAGTCTCCTACATCAAGACTTAGGCGACTTAGTAGTTAACGAGATACCACTTGATAAAGTTCCAAAAGAAATTGTATTTCCGGTTGATTTATATATAAGAATTAAAATAGGTGCACAGGTAATGTTAATAAAAAACTTAAACGTAGATACAGGTCTTGTTAATGGAGCAAGGGGAATAGTTATGGGATACGACGAATCATTCATAGAAGTTTTATTCAAAAACGGAGTTAAAACAAAAATTGCAAGAGCGGAGTTCAAGAACGAAGAAACAAACAATACTTATGTGTGTATTCAGTTTCCCATAATTCTCGCATGGGCTTCAACCATACATAAATCTCAAGGATGTACTTTAGATTGTGCAAGAGTTGATATTGGAGATTCTATTTTTATGGCTGGACAGGCATATGTTGCTCTTTCTCGTTGTAAAAACTTAGAATCATTATTCATAGGAACTATGAATCCGCAAAAAATTTATGCAGATAAAATCGCGCTACGATTCGAGTCTAATATGTTGAGTAAATGTGAGTATTTAAAGATGGATCCGTCACAAGATGAAGAGAAAGAACCAGGAGAAGCTTAATTATCGTATGCTGCCGAAGGCTGAGCGAAGCGATCAAGTTTGTCACTTCTGGCCTGAACGTTAGCGATAAAACTTACAAACTAGTTAGTTTTGATCATACTGGCCTTCTGCCGAAGTGCGAAGCACGATCTGAGTGTAACTTATTTTGAATTAATAAGTTAAATTTCATATACTAATTGTTCTATATCTCGTTGATCATTTATTTCAGCTACATCTTCATTGTTAGCATAAGGATTTTCAATAGGATTTTCCATAAAGTTTAATAAAATTGGTAATGCCTGTTCCCATTTAAATATAGTAATTGGTTTTCCTGTACGTTCAGATACATTTGTACTTTCTAATGATTGAAAATGAGCATTATCAAAATTGTATATAAATACACAATCCCAACCATGTATTATTGGAGTTGCTGAATAAAAATTATGTATTTTATCATTATAGACTATAACATTGATTTCATTAACTTTAGATATTAATGCAATTACAAGATTATCTCCCCAAGCACCTTGTGTTTTAATATTTGTTACTGCATCAATATATGCAGTTGTTAATTTTTCTGATACTAGCTCGATAAAATCTTGGTCTATATCAGTATTTACCGATCTTAAATATATATTTATTATTGATTTAATTAATTCATTATATTCATCTGTATCAGTTTCTTCATTTTCTTCTAATAACCCTATTGCTTGGTATGAGTCTGATATCGTTTCTTCATCTTGTGGGTCCATGTTCAATTTAATACCTACTTTTAATTGTTCGTATAACGGATTAAAAATAATTTCTTCATCGTCTCCAATTAATGATTTTGCTATATGACCAATAATTTCATCATTTTCTTTTCCCCATGTACCAAGTGAAAGAAATGTTTCAATAGATAATTCAGAATCCAACATTTCTCTCAAATCATTTCCTTTATATTGACCCCAACCAAAGACATAAGCTAAACTATGATATAAACAATCACCACCACCTCCAGTTTCCACTCTTTGAAAAGAAAAATTAGGTGCCAAAATTGTGTTTCCTAAAAGGGTATCACACTTTTTCCATATTTTTTGTACTAGTGGATTTGATTGAGTCAATGGGCGTTTTAGTACTGGATGTTCAAATCTATTTTTTACAAAGTCTTTACATTTTTCTTCATCTATTTGGTATGTTAACTGATCTCCACAACGTTCATCTAACTCATTCCATCCAAGACTATTTTTAGTAATATCTTTGTTATTAATTGGATTTTTCTTATTATTTCTAAAAAAGTCATAACAGTTATCATCAGTTAAATTTTTAAAACGTTGTGTACATTTTTCTTTTAAACGTAAATATAAAGATGATTCCCTATCAACTTGAGTACCAGCTGCATGATTAACTGAATCATCTTCTAAGAATTGTTCACAGTTCTCTTCATTTGTTTCGTTAATCCAAATATCGTCACATTTATCACGAATTTCTCCCCAAATATATTTTCTTGAGCCTGATGAATCCTTTCCCCTTTTCATTTCTATTTGTCGTTTAGTTATAGGATTTCTTGATTGGTTATTTTCAAATTCTAAACAATTGTCGCGATTAAGAGCATTTAATGTTCTTTCATTTGACATTTATAAATAGGATAAGAAATAATTTAGATTTGTAAATTTTGAAAATCATTCACTAAGTTTTGATCTATATACTCTTTTATAATTGGCAATGACTCTTCCCATGTAAATTTTGTATTATTTGTTTTTGTAACTGGATTTATTTCTTTGCTTTCCATCGGCTGAAAGTGATTATTATCATAATTGTATATAAACATGCATTCCCATCCTGGTACTATTTCTCTAGCTGTCGTTAATATATGATTTTTAGAATTATAAATGAACATGTTAACTTCATTGATTTTGGAAGCAAAATCGATTACCCATTCTTCTCCCCATATTCCTATAGTTTCAATTGAATGGACATATTCTCCCCAAATATCTTCTAATATAATTTTAACATCAGTTACTAATTCATTATTTGGGTTTAATTTTTCAATCTCTTTATAAACGTTAATTTTATTATCATTAAACTTTGGTAAACGTATATTTGATAAGTAAGCATTTTCTGGTAAAATTAATTTTTCATTAAGTTCTACTAATGCAGTCATTCCATTATTTAATTCAAAGAAATGGTCCATCGAGTCGCTAAATTCGTCGCTTAAATATGAACGAAGTCTAAGTCCTTGATGTTTACCCCAGCCAAATACATATGCAATTGAGTGGTATAAGCAATCACCTCCACCACCTGCTTCTACTCGTTTAAAAGTATAACTAGGGACAAGTACATCATTTTTGAAAATGTCTTCACATGCTTTCCATAATAGAGCATATTTATAGTGCCCAGATTTATCTTTAGTTAATCCAATGTTAGTGTCAATTCGTTTTTTTGTGATAGGATTAATATTTCTTGTATTTACGAATTCTTTGCATAGTTTATAGTTTAGATTTTTTTTAAGATCATCAATTTCAGATAAATCTTTTTTAGTAAAGTTAGACATCTTTTCTTAATATGAAGAAATTAAGAAAAAGTTAGTTAAACATAAATCTATGATTGTATCTTTGATTTGGTTCTTTCATTGAACCTATTTGATTTGATATTATATCAGAATTATATGCTTTAAAAGTTCCTACTTTTTTATTCCCACCATGGATCCATATAATTTCATGATTTTTAAGAATTTCACTATGAGATTTTTTTGGTGGTTTATTGCATACTACAATTATTTTAGTCAGTTTTTCTTTATTAACCTTTGAAAAAACATCAAATAGATAATTTTTAGAGCGATTATAAAATGAACGTTGAATATTTTCAGTAAATCCTAATATAGTTTTTATATGTTCTTCATCATATGCATCATTACAAAAAAACCAACTTCCAATTATTAAGACATCATTGAAATAAATACAGTCATTATTTAATAAAAATACATTTGGATAATTAGTGCTAAAATTATAAGTAAGATTATCTATTGTTTCTATATAAGATGAATTATAAAATTCTAAAGAACTTGGAACAAATATTGCATAATCAAATATACGTGAAATATGATCAATAAATTTCCAGAATATTTCTGAATTATTAGGAGCTATATTTCCAGCTATTAGTGCTATGTTTTTGGTATTAGGAAATCGTTTTAAATTAAAATTTAATTTATAAATTTTGTCATCATCTACAAGGTTAAAATCGGAAAAAGGATAAAAATTGAATAACATTCTTTGAATTAAAAAGAAATTTTATAAAAACTCAATTTTTGAAATTTTGACTTAAACGATATTATGATTAGAATAAATAAAATGAGCACCACTATTGAAGAAGTTTCATCTCAAGTTGATAATAAACAAGAAGAACGTAAAGTTACACCTAAAACTATTGTTGTAGCATTGCATAATAATGAATATTCCAAAAATTGGTTATTATGTTGGACAAATTTATTAGGTTACTGTAATCAAGTTGGTCATAAAATGATTGTTAGTCAATCATTAACTGAATTTCCATTTGTATGTAGAAATCAATGTTTAGGTGGTAATACAATTGGTGGAACAACTCAAAAACCATTTGAAGGTAAATTAGAATATGATTATGTTTTATTTTTAGATGGTAAAACTTTATTTAATCCGCAAATGATTCAAGATTTATTAGATGCTGATGTTCAAGTTGCTACTGCGTTCCATTTAGTAGGTGGTCAAAGTTTAAATACTGTTGATGTTTTAGATATCAGTATTTTAAGAAAAGGTGAAGCTATTTCTCCAATGAAGTTTGAAGATTACTATACTGATAAATTTGAACCAAAATCAAAAGACTTAGTAAAAGTCGAATATACTGATTTCTCATGTTTATTAGTACAAAAAGGTTTATTTGAAAACATGACATATCCTTGGTTCACTGCACAAATGCAAGAATTTGTCAAAGATGGTACTTATATTCGTGATTATTCTTCAGAAGAATTAAGTTTCTGTATGGACTTAAAACGTCAAGGTGTTTCTATTCATGCAGTACCAACTGTTTTAGTTCAACGTGAAACTCGTGTAATTTTATAACTTTACTAGAAAAGTGTAAAGTTATTTATCAATTGATAATTTTTTAATTTCGTTTAAAATTGAGTCAAGTGTTTTTTGTTTTTCTTCTGCTCTGAGTTTTATATATAAGTCAACTGAGATTGATTTATTTTCGTTTTCAATTTTAGGCTTATACTTTTCTCCTAATTTTAAGTTTTTGATATCGTTATACTCAAATGGTTTCACTAAGATTAAATGATGAACTTCTACCATTCCACGATTAGCTGGTTCAATATTATCTAACAACCAATGACTTTTATAACGTATTCCACGACCTTTAATTTGCTTTTCCGTTGCAATGTTCCATGTAGGTTCCAAAAGTATAATAAAATCGGTGAACTTTAAGTCAAGACCTTCTCCTCCTGCTTTTGTAATGATTAAAATTCTGGTATTTTTAGCTGGATTATTATATTCATTTACTGCGATTGTTCGTTCGTCTGCTGTTTCAGAACCAGTAATTTCCCTATAACCAACGTTTTCATTTTTCAAATGGTTTACAATTAAACTAATACCATTTGGTCTAAAGTTAGAATAAATTACAAATTTTTTAGTTGGGTTATTTTTAATCATGTCTAATATATATTTTATTTTAGGGCTATTAATTTTGTCTAAAGCATTTGAAGCAGCTCTAACTGCATGATAGAATGATAAATAGTTATCTGGATTGGCGTTACCAAGTAAATCTTTTGCTCTTAAATCTTGTTCTTTTAATATACCAGACTCGATATTTTCATAACTTTGTAAATAATCTTTGTCCATTTCTAAATATATTGCTTTGTCATCGCTATTTGGATAGTATTTTTTAAGAGCTTGTTCATCAGGTGAATAAAAACTAAATAAATTACCACATAATTCTTTTATTCCTTCTTGTGAAGCTAAGCGTTTTTCAAACTGTTTTTCGGTAAGCATAGCAATATTATAGTCTTTTCTACACATTGTTAATATGTTTTGGAGATCTTTCAAATCATTAACAATAGGTGTTGCGGTTAAAAATAATAATCTAATAGCGTTAAAGGCATATTCAGTAACAGAAAGTGCCCTTTCTCCCATTTTTCCTTTTGATCCTAAGGTTTTTAAATTATGTGCTTCGTCTACAATAAGCATACCGTTATGACAATGATCTTTTGTTAAGTGTAATCTAAAATCATCATATCCCATTATTGTAATTCTTTTATCGTTAGGATCTCCCCCATATTTTTCTATTTCTTTTCTAAAATTTCCTACTAGGGATTTTGGAGTTACTACCATTACACATCGTTGTGGAAATTGTTCCAAAAAACACATTGCAGCTGTAACAGCAGTTAATGTTTTACCGCTTCCAGTAGAATGAACTGCTATAGCAGCTCTATTTTTTCTTAAGTGATGGATAACACGTATTTGATGTGGTTGAAGTTGTTGTTTACAACGTGTAATACAATCCCAAGTTGCGTTTTTATTTTCATCAGGATAGTTTTCATCTTTATTAATTTCTAGATTTCTTATTTTTTCTATTACAGGATTTAATGGTTCTGCTGATTCTATTACTGTGACTCCGAATTGTATACACATATCTTTGTAACCCATTTTTTTAGCTTGTGCTACACTCATTTTAAATGCTTTTGATATAATAATGGCTAACTCGTCAATTGTCCATCTATTTGGGCAATTTTTAGAAGGTCTAACACAACGTGGTCTTGTTAAAAGTAATTCTTTTACTTTATTTAAATCTGTGTATTCTTCTTCGTCTAGTTCTTCACCAGCTATATCATGGCCATTTTGTTGTACTAATTGTTGATTTTGTTGTGGTCTAACGTGATAAATTTCGTTATCACCTCTTTGAAGTTGAATTTGATTATCATAGTTTTCTTGATTTCTTTTGTTTCTTTCGTTTCTTTCGTTTCTTTCGTTTCTTTCGTTTGCTTGTTGTAAATTTTTAGGTTGTTTGATAATTCCTACTATATCTCTTAATTGAGCATCTGTTAATACGTTAATTTGATATTGTGCTATATCTAAATTTCTTGCAAGAGCTTCTAGATCATTTCTAGTCATTTCTTGCGGTTGTAAAATTTGTTGTTGATTATTATTGGTGATTTCTTTACAATATGCTTTACCTGTGTCTGATTCTTTTTTAGGAATCCAATAAAAAGGTGGTTTTGGTTTGCAATCTCTCATTAATCTATTTGCATCTCTCCAATTTTGTTGAACAGGTTGAGCAGGTTGTACAGGTTGCACAGGTTTAATAGGAATGTTTAGTTTTGGTTTTAATACTGGTTTTGCAACAATTTTAACTCCTAAAATATCTTCTAACTCTTTATCTGTAAAAAAGCTTAGTTCATGTTTTTTTATATTAAAATCACGAACTGCTTTATCTTCTGCTTCTACTCGTGATAAAGAATCAAGTTCTTTAACTTTTGGCTTTAAAAAAGGCTTATTCATCTGTTGCTGTGGTTGCTGTGGTTGCTGTGGTTGCTGTGGTTGTTCGTTAACTTTTGGTTTTAAGACTGGTTTAGGTACTGGTTTAATAGGAGTAAATAATTCCCTTAACTCATTTAAAGATAATCTGAATAAATCATCTATATTAAATCCTATATCAATTCCTTGGACAATTAATTGTTCTCGTTCAATTTCTTCTTGACGATTCATTTTTAATTTATCAAGAAAATTAAATACAATTTAAATATGTATATTTTATTAACAAATATGAGTGGCAAAGAAGCACCTGAAATCGGCTTTAAAGCTGATGTTACTTATGAAAATACTGATAAAATTAATAAAGAACCTGATTGTATAAAAGCTTTGGCAAAACCTGATTCATCAAGAAAACCATTAGATAATGAACAATTAAAATTAGCTAAAAAAGACTTAGTTCATAAAGAATACTTAGAATTAAAATATCCACGTACTAGAAGTATCAGAGATGATCCACAATTATCTGGACAAAACATAGCAGTTTATTCTTTCTTCCCTAGTAAAGGAGCAAAACCTGATTCAGATGGTTGTTATGGTGTAATCAAATTTAGGGGGAATTTTAGAAACGTAGATGATGCTGATGATTGGGCTGAACATTTATTACGTAATCACGATTCATTAGCTGAATATAGTTTTGTAAGAGTAGGTCAAGATATTCCTTTAATGAAGGATAATAGTATTTATTGTGAAGAAACTAGAGAAATTGATACTCAACAACAAGTACAAAAAACAACTAAAGAATATTACAAAGAACAACGTGATAAAGAAAAAATGCAAAAACAAGAAATTGAGCAAAAACAAAAAATGTTATTAAATCCTAGTACAGCTGATCAACAAGCATTACAAGATGATATTGATTTTTATATTACTTTGAGAAATAAAGAAGCAAGTGCAAGAAAGTTATTAGATGATTGCAAAAAAGCAATGGAACAAGCACAAACTGTATTAGATAAAACTATTCCTGAAATGAAAACAATTGAAGAAACTCATCCTGATTGGATCGAAGAAGCTGTTAAAAGATATGAAAATGCTGTTGCATGTACTGGAGCAGATCCACGTAAAAACGATGTTCTTCCATACATGAAAGGTTCTATGGAATATCGTCAAAAGTTATAATTTCTATTTATTAGCAAAATAGAAATATTTATCTAAGACCTACCATTTGTCTATATCCAATTAATGCACCAGTTTCGCAAAATATTTGATATGTATTGAATATATGTTGTACCAATGATCTACTTTGTGGAACTTCGTCATATAATTGTGCTAGGTATTTCAAATGATATGCTTCTAATGGACTTGATGGTATGATTGAACTTAATTGAACATTTGAGTATCTTTGTTTTAATTTTTCAATGCATTGTTCAAAATGTAATTCAGGATCAATAGTAGATCCTGTAGATAATGCTTTTTCATATATTCTAAACTTTGATTTATGTAAATTGTATTTATCCCTATCAGATAAATATTTACCATATGATTCAGAATAATAACTTGTTTCAATCGGACCATCTACTTCTTTTTCTAACACAAAAGATACTGGTTGTGGTTTATCAATTTTTTGTGGGACAACTTGCGGAACTACAACTGCAGGTTCAAAATCATTATAATAAATTTTAATTTCTGGCAATGATGTTATAACTTCATTATTTCCTGTTTTATATACTTCTCTAGAGTAATCATAATGTTTTACTTGAGAAGTTACTTTACAAACTTCAGATGGTTCACATGATACAGATGACTCGCATGATACAGATTGTTCACATGATACAGATGATTCGCACGATTCAACTACATTATTTATTTCAATAGTTTGTTTAATTGGTAAAGGAACGTCAGGAATTTGAATATATTCTTGAATTGGTTCTTTAATCTCTTCTTGTACTGGTTCTTCTAACTTTGTTGAATTAGTTTCTTGTTTGGAAATATTTACAGTATTTTGAATAGTTTTTTGCAGATTTACCTTCTTAACTCGTGGCATTTTATTAATTTAAATTCTTTTAATTATTAATTTATTTTTTTCTAATTTAAGTTTAAATTATGAATTGTCAAGACGTTGATTCAGGTATTAAAAATTCAGGTTTTACCTTTGGTATTTGGGCAATTGCATTCGTTATGTTTGCAGTTATCTTTCACTTCTTCCCACAAGCACGTGCATTTGCTGTAAATAAGTATGTCATGTTAGCTAATTGGGCAATTGTTATAGTATTAAATTTATATTCTTACTATCAAAATCCAGCACGTCTTTCTAATGAAACTGTTTGTGGATTCCCAGGTATTCCAATGACATGCAGATTATTTAATGCAGTTACTGCATCATTTGCTTTAGCATTTGATTGTTTGACACTCTTCTTTTTATTACAAAACTTTACATCTGGTGATCTTAAATTCAACTTAATATTACCAGGAACTATTTTTGCAATCGGTCAATTATTTATTTGGATGATCTATCATAGTGAAGCTTCCGTTTCTGATCAAAACTTTCAATTTTTACCAGTTCCATTAAGTTGTAAACCTTTCCGTATTTTTATATATGCAATGATCATGATATTAGATATTTTAGCATTCTGGCAAGGATTCATGGAAGGTAATGTAGAAATGCCTTTACACAATTGGAAAGGAATGTTGGATTCACGTTTCGGTGGCTGGAAAGGTAGTAAAATGGATAAATTAAACTATGTATTTGGATTTGGTTCAGCAGTTATTGCTATGTTCTTAGATTTCTTTGCATTAGATTCTACTATTCAATATACTCCTAAAGACTATAATTTACCAGAATTTGTTTTATAAGTTTTATAAGTTTCTTATTTGAAAATAAGAAATTAGTTTAGTTTTTCAGCTGCTACTGTTAGTTGACCGCAAACTTCTCCCAGACTACTAAGTACGAACATTTGATCTTGGATTAGATTACGTAAATTATTTCTTACTCCTATAATATTTGTTTTATCACGTTGATCAGTATTTGTTCGTGAGATTAAAAGATCGAGTTTATTTATTCTTGCAATATGATCTTCAAAATTTTTCTTTGGTTTCCAATTATGTAAAACTTTAGCTAATTTAATCAAACTTTCAGTATGACTTCCTAATTCTTTTACAGTTTGTAACTCATGTATCATGTGAAGCAGCATTTTATCAACTTTTCCACAAGCTTGTGGTAATTCTTTATATTGATTATAAAATGTTTCCCAATCTGTAACATAAAAGAAATCACTGGTTGTTCTCGGAACTTCTAATTCAAAACAGTCCAAATCATTAGAGTAACGGATAAATATAATGTGTTTTTTACCCAAGTGTAACATTTTAATTGGTTGATTTTTAACAATGTCCACCACAGAATCTAAATATTTTTTAATTGCAATGCTATTTAAATCTTTAGGAAAAGGATCATCTTCCATAATGGCATTAAGCTTATATTTAGGAAATACAAAACTGCCATCAGCTGTAAAATGGAATTTAGATTGAACATATATAAAAAATTTAGCAGACTCATAAATATAACTAACTTCTAAGAAAGAAACTCTACCATCTACTAGCCAACATGAATCAATTTTCATGTGTTTTTTTGCAAAAAAATCTATAAAGTTTTCTAACGCATATATTTTAGGACCTTGAGAATTATCTTCGTGATTTTCGTCACTCATTTTTTTATACTAAAACTTATTTAACCTTTAGTTTCCATAAAAAAAATTATAGAAACATTTAATATTGTTCACCATTATCTTCATCCATTTCATATTCAATGAATTCTTCTATTTCTTCTATACTTGCCTGATTTACATTTGATACTACTATCTCTTCATCTATAACTTCATCCTTTATATTCATCTCTTCTTTTATTTTTTCATGCATTCGCAAATCATACAACAAATTAAAACCGCCTGTTCCCATATTTGCCAAATTACCTGTAGCTACTGCTGCACTTACTCCTGTTATAATTTCTTTTTGAGCATTATGTGCTGCTTCAAAGAACGCATCCAATGGTTGTTCAAAACTAGCTTTTGCTAATGGACCTACTTTTGCTATATCTACACCATATCTACTAACACTTGATATATTACCAGTGCTTGTCATCCAATCTATCATCACATCTAAGTGACGTTTAGATACAGAAATATTTTTTGCAAATTCTTCTTGTAAAAATTTAACTACCGCTTCTATACCTAAAAGCTTATAAACTTCCCACATATTATTTGATCTTGATAATGATAAATTTGCTATATTGCAATACCATAAATCAACCATGTAACCACCTTTTGTATCTTCTATTATCCATCCATGTTCTTTTGATTCAGAATAATAACATCTTTCTACGTCTAGCAGTCCGCTTATATGTGTCCTTAATATAGCTGGAAGGACTGTATATTTTAAGAAAAATTCTCCTAATGATACAGAATCAATATATGTGGTTAACGCGTCACGTTGTTCTTGTGAATAAATTTTAGGATTCAGAATTTGATCTACAGAAGTAATATTGTCAGAACAGCACCATATATCAATAATAAATTCTTCCATCGGAGAAAATACAAAATGCAATTCATCATCTGGATTTATTGCACCATTTAAACAATAAACTATATATTCAAGATTTTTTCTAGTTTTCCACAGTTTTTCTTTATTTATTTTAGTTCTTATACGTATATCACAGTTTTTATACGAATCGTTATAAAAGGTATCAAAAAAATCATACCATTCGTCATATTCAATATCTTCTAAACGTTCTATTTCATAAGACTCGCATAAATCTGAAAATTTATAATATTCAATGTGCTGATGTGCCAATTCTCTAACTTTTCTTAGTTTTTTGCGTTGTTCTAATGGTATATCAAAAACTATTGTTAAACTTGGAGTTTTTATTTCCTTGCTTGCACCTAATAATTCTTTTAATCTATCAACACCAGATGTTAAGGCGGCTTTAGCCTGTCCACTGCTATGAAATGAATCTCTGACATTTATACCATTTTGTAACTGAAAATTTAAAGTTTCAGGTACTGTAAAATCATAAACGAATTTATAATCCGTGGTTACATAATCTATAGATGTTATTATATCTCCAAATACATCTTGATTTTCCTTCAAATAGTCATCTTGTGATTTACCTACTTTTTCTGTCAGTTTGCTTCTAAATACTTTATAAGAATTTGATAATTGATTTGGTGTTAAATTATTTATAACATCATTTTTATGTTTTATAACTAATGTCTCTACTAAATTTCTAAATTTTTCAATATTATTATTTTTTATATTGACAGTATATATATCATTCAATATCTTTGATTTTTTATTATTTGATTTAAGTTTAGTTATTGAAATTGTACTATATATACAAAATTGCGATAATAAATATTGAATTCCTTCAACTAATTCTTTACTAATACTATAATATATAAAGCAATTATTTTTAAAACTCCCATCTCCAGAAAATAAACCATCTAATAAACCAATTTTAAATTCTGTTGTTGCATTATATACAAAATCTGGTAATTTTTTATTTAACGAGCCTTTTCCGCAGATTGTATATACTAAATCTGCAAGCAACTTAGAATGAATTCTAATTTCGCATGGTTCAGTACTATCTTCTTTAGATTTTGCCACATCTGTTACAATCCTACCATTTTTTTCTTCATATTTATTCATTATTTTATATTTATAACCTATGTATGTATAGTGATATTTAATATCCCATATATTCATTAGTTCTTCTATCCTATTTAGATATGTTGTATCATAATTACTTATCGATACAAAATTTTTAGAATGACAACCTTCTGCTAAATAAGCACCTATAAAAAATCCAAAATTTTTATCTAAATCAATATTTTCTGGTAAGTGACTAGAACCAATTGATGGAACTTTAAGATAAACACAATCTTTCTTTATAGATCCATCAGATAATCGATTAAAAGATTTAACTGCTATATCTGTTCTAGCATATGGTAATGTAAATTTAGTTCCATGAGATATTGCCCACCATTTTGAGATTCTTCTATCACATTTAAAATCTTCTGGTATATCAAGTTTTCCGTTTAAAAAGTCTTCTCTAATCTCTTTTGCTTTAATTAAATCAGTACCATAAATATAATTCTTTGGATCTAACCATTGTCTTACATTTATTTGTTTAATTTCATTAAACATTTTACTATTATATGTAATCGGTATTCTATCTCCTACTTTAAGATCACTTCCACATGTAGGAATAATCTTACCATCTTTATATAATAAAAAACTTTCGCCTGTTGTACCAGTAACTTGTTTTAAAGACTCAGTAGTAACCTTAATTAACTTTGTATATAAAGGATGTCTAATTAATTGTGAAATTTTTGTCCAATTAACTATTCCTTCTTGGTTGACACTTTGAATCATAATACTTTCTTTACTAACGTCTAAAACTTCTGCATATGCCTTAATTTCTGTATCATTTTTACCACCATACTCAACTTTAACAAAACCGTCCTTATTCATTTTTTCATCAGTAAATTTTCCAATAGTTGTACTAAGCATTTGTCCATTAACAGAAATTAATACTTTACTATCCCATACAACAGAATTAAGGCTGGCTTGTGTTGTGGTTTCGCCTATAGAAGTAGATGCTATACAACCAACCATTTCGCTAGGTGAAATGATACTATTAGAATATGTTTCTGCTATTTTATTTCTAAATTCTTCTAGAAGTTGTGGATATATTTCAACATCAATCAGTTGTTTTCTAAGAACGATTTTTGCATTCTCAGTAACAAAATTATCTGGATGTAGATTAGCTAATCCGTCACAAACGTAATCAATTTCTTCGTTTGTAAGCCTTCTCTTATTATTCATCTTTTTATCTTTATGAAAATAAGGGTTAAAATCAATTTAGGAAATCAAAATCTATTTTAATTAAACAGGACTTAAAAGAGATTTATATTGGAACAAATGCCACCACGCATAGCTAAAAAAAAAGTCCCAGAAAAAAAAGAAATTAACAAAGAACTTCAACCTAATTATTTTACATCAAATTATCCTTTATATTTACAAAGTTTATATAAAAACACAATCTATGTAAGAGATCTGTTATTAGAAGCAAAACCATTAGGCAGACAAAAGAAAATGAAACGTCTTGCAAACGGTCTCAAATTCATAAAATCTTTTGACGCAAAAGGTGTTAATGGTATTGCTGGTATTGTTCAAGTTGACCAAAGTAAAGATTTCTCCGTTTTCAAATTATCTGTAGAAGTCGATAGAACTATCGAACATGAACATAATATTCTTAAATCATTAGATGCATTAAAACCATATTGTCCGCATTTTATGTATTCTTATGGAAGCATGCAAATTCCGATCAGTTATAAATATATTAATATTGAACGCGAAGAAGAATGTGATAGAGAACCACAAGAAAATGGAAAAGTTGTACGTTATTCTTTATGGAAAGATGATTCAGATCATATGTTAACAAACGTATTATTCATTGAACATATACAAGGTATGACTTTTTATAAACTATCTAAGCGTGCGCATAAAAATACAATTTTTAATGGAATGCTAATGATATTATCAGCTATAGAAATTGCACAGCAAAAATGTAATTTTGTTCATTATGATTTACACATGGATAATATTATTGTGAGAGAATGTCATCCAGATACTATATTTGTTTATCTTTTTAACGATAACGAAGCCCTTGCAGTAAATACATTTGGTTTTTGTCCGACAATTATTGATATGGGAAGCTCTTATGACGGTTCATGTGTTAATAGAACAAATGGTACAAGTATAACTAACTATCAAAATGGTTTGCAATCATCTCAGTATGATAAACTACAAGATATACACTTATTTATGATAAGTAGTTTAGAATCGTTAGCTGAAAAAAGATCTAGTCCAAAAGAATTATGGGTCAATAATAAAAAAACAGTAGTAGCAGCTCCAAAAGAAGATCAATTATGGGCTATCCTTTATTTGCATGTAATGGAAAAATTCAAAATGTTCAAAATGTGGAGAAAGAAAGGATGGAAATCATTACCGTCAAATATACTTAAATCAACTGTAAAAGTAATAAACGATTGTAGTCCAGGATGTTTGGGTAATGCTTTCTGGAGAGATTTTACTATTGAAATCATGGATATATTATCGACCCTTACAACCATACCATGGAAGCGAACAATGACAACTGAAATAAGAAATAAAAAAATAAGAGAAACATTTAATGAATTTTCAAATTATTTAGAATTATTAGACGATTTTCAAGGGTTGAAACATGGCAGAGATGTGTTAGTAATTATAAAAGAAATATGTTTTCTTGTTACTACTGGTGTTCAAGAAAATATTATTGACATGACTTTACGTAACAAAATTATGAGTTTTGCAAACTCTCTTCCGCAAGGATTTAACGTCGTTAGAGTAAGTCAAATATTGAGAGACATGATTCCACTATTATCAGATTGTTTTGCAGAATTTTTAGAACCGAATAATAAGTATATTGAAGAAAATACAAAAAAATGTAGTATTAAGCGTCCATATGATATGATTAAATACTTAGAGACATTTAGTTCTGTTAGATTGAATATGAAGGAAGGATCACAAATAATTGTCTGGGATGTGCAAAAACAAGAACGAAAAGAATTCGTTATAACTCCGCAAATGATGAGTATTCTTAAAATAAATCATAAACCATCGCAACAAAAAAAGGAATTCATAAACTTAATAAGAAAAATGTAGAATTTAAGAATATCTTTTAAAGTAAAAATGAGAGATCAATATACAAATACTCAAAACTATAGAGGCGAATCAAGTAACCGTGTAGAGCAAATGAGAAATGGTTTATCATCTGGTTATAGAGATGTTCAGGCTGGTATAAAATATTATACACCAAACCAAGGTGTTAATCCTAAAACACAAATTCAGCCAGTTATAGGTCCAAGAATAACTGATCAAGATGTATGGCAAGATGCAGGATATAATCGTGATGAAATTAATAATAGAACCTATAAAGATATTACAGAGTCTGAGTTAGAAACATCAGACATGCAAAATAGAAATGGTCCAAAGCGTGGTTTAGCAATTCCGCAAGTTTATGTTCATAGAAATAAAAATTCTGTTGTTCCAATGAATAAATTAGGAGAACCATTAGATATTGGTTATTATCCTGAATCTAACTGGGATAACGTCGAATATTCACAAAAAGTTCAAGATTTTGGAGAAATGAATGGACCTATGGATTTTAACGAACAAAGTTCAAAAGAAGAAAATAATCTTTTAAATATATATACAGACTTACAAATGGATAGAACTCAACAAGCTCCTGTTCAATTAATTGAGCACGATGTAATAAATCATCCTAGAAGACCAGCTACTGTATTTTATAATGATCACTCAGGTGATTTCATTGATCCTTATTCTCAAGTACATGATAACGGCATTGAACAAAATCGTTTCAATATAATTCAAAAGCAAGAACAATCAGGTCAAATACAAGATAAACAACCAGCAAAACAAGAAAAGTTTAGATATGCAAGACGTGAAACAAATGTTGATGATATTTTAGAATCTCCGCCTGCAGATTCTACTTTTAATTTAAGTAATTCTATCCCAGGAATGGAATCACGTCAAATGAGAATGAATCCTGATATTTACAATAAAGTATCAAGAGTTCCACCTGGTCAAAACATGCAACAACCTGAAATTACCGATCAATTATTAACTGCAAGTCCAAGATATGCTTATACAGATGAATATTTCAAACAACCTAATAATAAACTTTATTTACAAGATATTCAACCTAAACTTTATGGTTATACTGTTGAACAAGTACCTATTAATTCAAATGTTGGTATTACTTATGCTCCACAAAGAGCTCCTAGAGTATTAGATCAAATTGAATCACAAGGAATGGCATATCCTGTTTATTCAAGAATTGATCCACAACTTGTAAGAGAAAATGGAACCAAAGGTCAATTAGCAAATAACCCAGAACGTACTAATTGGAGTGACGAGTATTCTTCTTGGAAAGCACCACCAGGTACAATCAATTTTGAAGATATTTATGATTCACGTTTTAATTCATATGGTGATCCTTATAGGGGATATTCAGATGTTGATCTTGGAACTGTACAATATTATTATAGTGATATAGATGCATATAGAAGACCAAATTTTATTACAAGAAGTAATGTTGATTTTGTTGATTATAGAACTCCACAAGGTCAAATTTGGCCTGAATATAACAGAACCGCATCTGTAGATGACGTGAAATCTCATGTTGAAAATCAATATGAAGCCGATACTTTATTTCATCGTCAAGATATGATGGAATCATTAATGGCACGTAGAAATAGAGAATCATGGCAACAACGTTTTGCGCCATTACGTAAAACAAATAATACTCATCATTCTACATGGGGAGCTGGTATCTAAGTTTTCTTTTCAATCTTCGAAAAGAAAATTATTGTTTTTCTAATTTATCAAGTCTTGAAACAAGATCATCAATTTGTTTTTGCATTAAGTCTTTTTCTTTACGTAATTCTTTTACAATCGCAAAAAGTGCATAGAACATATCGTTAAAATTAACATGTTTTAATCCACTATTTTCAGTTATTGCACTTGGATATATTTCTTCCACTTCATCTGCTATAACACCAATTCTTTCAATTTCTTCATCTATATATGAGTATTTTTTTATTGTTAAATTAGATATCAAATTTTCTAACTCTTTTATTTCATCTTGTGATAGCGAACGAATATTTTTCTTTATACTTCTATCAGATAAAATATTCCAAAACTGAGAACCTATCTTAAATGTATTATCATTACCTACAATTAATTGACCATTTACAGATAAATCTCCACTTAATTCTAAATTCTGAAGGACTAAATTAGGCTGTACAATAGTATCCAAATTAACTTGATTGAATGTAGCATTATTTGCCTGAATATTAGAAAATGTACCAGTAGTAGAAGTTATACTTGAAAAAGCTGCATGAGTTCCTGTAGTACTATCAGTAACAAATAAATTTCTCGCTTTGAAATCACGATATCTTTGAATATTCATTTATATATCTTTTATACAATTAAAAAACTTTTTAAATAATAAATTTCTTGAATTATTATCGTTGATTAAATTTTCTGCCAATTTTAATTGATTTTTAATATTTTCAGAAGTACATAAGTCGCTATTATATTGTTTATCTACCATATAAAATATATATCGTAACGGTATATTTCTATGACCATTTCTAAACGTTAAATATGCATTATGATTATATATATGATTTTTATAACTATAAATTTTCTTTATCCATATATACATATATTCTGTAGTAATCTCGTTTTTTGAAAGCTCATATAATAACATATTTTGCAGCAAGTATTTTTTTTCTCCAACCATTATTCGTTGATTTACTTTATTGAAGTTATAAAAGTCATAATCAATTTTTGCAGAATCTAAAAATAATAATATACCTTTTGACATAAAGATCAAGATGATTATTGGAGCAGTAACTTTAAGATCATAATAGTTTACTGAATATGGTTCATATATGTTATCGTGTTTAAGAAATTCAAGAACAGAATTAGACTTTTTTAAAGCATTTATTATAGTTTCAATAATGGCTACTCTTTTTTTTGCCTTAATTCTCTTACTTATCATAAAATCATAGTTTGAAATTTCAATACAATCGTCTGAATTACATAATTCGAAAAAACTTTCAAAATCTTCAGCTTTTATAGCAAGAACTTTTTTATAAAAATTTAAGTATTGCAATTCAGTTTCATCAAATAATTCTTCTTTTGCCATCAATATAGAATCTATAGACTCAATATCTATTGTTTCATTTGTATATCTAATGTCATCTATCCTTTGCTTGTCTAATTTATAATCTTTGTTTATTATATAAAAGTTTGTGTAGTTATACCTTATTGTTATTTCATATGATTGTTTATTAACATAACTTCTTATATTTTCTATTTGCGAAATAATACTTGGTAAAAGTTGTCCGACTTTTTGGATTGATTTTTCTTCCAAAATAATATTTATACAATCAATAACGACAGCACAATATAATTCTATCAATTCCTTTATTTGCACTTTTAGTTTATTTGATTTAAAATCTTTTATAAAGATTGTTTTCCATTTATCTTTGCTTATATCATTATTTAAGTATTTTAATCTTAATGGTTTATAATGCTCAAATGGATCTTGTATATTTAGTACATATACAGGATGTTCTCGTAACTCTAATACTAGTCTAAATATATTTATGATATTTAACATATTTTTCGTATCTTCATATGTAAATATGTTTCTCTCAATGCCTGCATTTTTTAAATTGACTAATCTTACAGATATAGTATCCATATTACATTCAGATATTACTTGATTTGCTTGAGTCTCTGCATCTTTTGCTTTATTAAATAATCCTTCTTTTTTACCACTACTTAACCATTTAAAATAGTGTGGATTATGTATTTTTCCTTTAATTATTTCTCCTGTTTGATAGTCAAATGCTGTATTACAATACACACACCACATTTGATTACACCCTTCTATCCTTGATATTCTAACCTTACAGTTAGGACAATTTTTTGATTCTTTAATAATTAAGGAAATTGATTTTACTGTTTCTGGATTACACTTATGAGTTTCTGAAAATGGTTCATGACATTTTTTGCATACTTCTATTTTACATATTGTACATTTATATAAATTATTTAACCAACCACGACAATTATCTTTAATACATGGTACTGTAGGTATAAATTGAATTGACTGTTTATTGTCAGCAACATCGTTATAAGATATTAATCTATCTTCTAACATTATACGTTTTTCATCGTCGTTATCTATTCTATTTTGTATTTCTAGGATATCATCTTGTAATTTTTCAATTATCTTTGTATTATATGCAATATTTCCAGATCCACGAGTATTATGTAAAGGAACCCTTTCTAATATTTTGAGTTTATCGTTTAATTGTAATCTTAATGAACTTAGCTTTCTAGAATTGTCTATTATATCATTTGCAATTACGTTAATTGTTCTAACAAGTGAATTTCTTTCTTCTATGCGTTTTTGAGTTTCTAAAAAATTTACTGTCTGTGGTAACATGCTTTGTTCACGTTGAAACATCAAATTTAATGATTTACTCATATAATTAGAATATGTTGTAGATCCAAAATTAGTATAGATAAATTCGTCACTAAATATTTTATTACATGACGTATTCATGCAGTAAGGATCTGGTTTATCTTCGTTAAATCTAATGATACAATTTTTACAACAGGAAAAATCACAGAATTGACATTTTATTTCTTTGCGTGATATTTGAGTATAGTTATTGCCACAGATATCACAGCACTTTTCGATTTTTTTTTGTTTTGTTTTAATTATAGGCTTAATAATTTCTTCGTCATCCATTTTAAAATATTTATAATTGTTTAAATATTTTTTCATTTTATTTCATAAATGGATAGGATTATTATAATTCTCTTGGTAAGTTCTTGTTTGTTTCTATTATTATCACTTAAATCGCGTGAAAATTACGCAAAGTTTAATTGCTATCGTATAGATAAGGATTCTTGTAACGATATAGGTAAACAATATTTTGAAACAAAGGATAAACCGTTATCTGAAGTCAATAAGGAAACCCAGGATAAAATAAAAGCTAGATTAATGAATTGTACAAATGCTCAGGAAAAAAAAATAAATTTTCTTTGCATGCAAGGAGATGAAAATCCAACTGCTAGAGTTTAATTTCTTAACGATTTAATTAAGAAATTTATAAGTATTGTTCTTTGAATTTTTCTAACGACATGATTTGAATTCCATAATCTAATGCTTTCTTTGCTTTTGATGAAGTAGAATCTTCATCTTTTGTAACAAGAATATTTATTGTTTTAGATAATGTATCCAATACTTCTATACCTATAGTTTCACACTGACTTTTTAATTCTTTGTCTCTAAACCCTGTAAATACAACTTTAATTTTTGGGTTATCATTTTTAACTTTAAGTGTACTTGGTACTTTTTCTATATTTTTTGTTTGTATCATATCTATTATGTTTTTATATTTTATCAAAAATAATGGCAATTGAATTATTAATTTTTCTGACATAGTTTTGATACCTAAGTTAGCCAATTCATTTATTGCAACTTCTTCGTCAAAATCTTTACCGTTAATTAAATTTAATATTTGATTGCTTTGTAAACAAAGCTCTATTTTCTTTTCTCCAAATCCTTGAAACATACTACTAGCAATCATGATTGATTTTATTGTTAAATTTGATCTTACTAAGGAAATGGATTGTAAAATCTTATCTGCCATTTTATCCTTTACATTTTCAACCATTAATAATTCATCTTTTGTTACATTCAATATTATTTCCAATGAATCTAATCCACTTTCAAACATTTTTGAAATAATCGCTTCTTTTATACCTTTAGCCCCATGTACTTCTAAGAAATGGCTTATTATTTTTATTTGACTTTCTTGTGTTTCTTCTTTTGAAGAAATATGAGTATTAGTAGAGTCCCATGTATAATCTTGATCTGGAAAGTCAGCCTTTGTTCCTTTTATAACATTAACTATATCAGGAATTACTCCACCTGCTCTTATAATCTCTACAACAGAACCAGGTCCTAATTTATTTTCTAAGACAAACTTAGCAGTTTTGCATGATGCATATGTTATAGTTACTCCATCTATAACCACTGGCTCTAGTTTTGCCCTAGGAAATAAAGTATTATATCTTGATTGAGTCCATTCAATTTTTTCTATTTTTGTATGAATTCCTTCTTTGTCTTGTTTAAATGCAATAGTATAATCAGGATATTCTCCATCTTTTTCTTTATAATATTTATCTATTGCAACGACAATACCATCAATTTCATAATCTACTTTTTGCTCGATAGATTTTAGTTGATTTGTTAGAATGTTCATGTCTATGTTTTTAAGTGAACATTGATATGCTGTTTCAAATCCAAGGCTTTTAAGTTTGTTAAAAGTTTGAGTTGGGCTTAATTCTAATTCAGGTAAACAATATGCTATAAATACGCATTTTTTTAATAATTCAGTATCTGTATTTTTGCTATTAATTAGTCCTGACACTCTATTTCTTGCTATTTCTCCATTTTGTTGAGATTTTGGCAAAACAAGTTCACCTCTTATTATAATATCAGTATTAATTGATGGAAGTTTCAGATAGTTAGAAATATGAGTAATATCAGAACCTATAAAACCATCTCCTCTTGAATAACAATTTAGTTTATTATTTTTATAAACAAGCAATAAACTTACTCCATCAATTTTTGATGATATAACAAAATTTTGCCCATTTGTTCTGTTGAGAAAACGTTTTAAAGCTTGTTCATCTTTTACTTTATCAAGAGATCCCATGTATACAGGGAGTTTTGCTTTCTTAACATTAGAAGTTCCAATATATTTAAATGGTTGATTATATTGAGAATTATAAAGTGTAACAAGTTTATCAAACTCATTATCGGTAATTAAAGACGAACCTGTGTTATAATAAGAATCGCTGCATTTTACTAAATAGTTATAAAAATCTTGTTGATTATTGAACGACATTTTAACGTTTTTAAGATTATTAAAAAAAACGTTAAAACTTCAATTTAAAGAAGCATGCATTTTAGAAAATGCCTAAGGTACCGTCAAATCAAAAAAAGTTAAAAATTGTTAAAGTTGACTTAAATCATGTGCCAGAAATTCGTATGCCTAACTTTGAACCTGTTCCAACATTATACATGGAACTATTAGAAAATAAAGATAAAATTTTAGAGTCATTGCGAAATGTTAATTTTAAAAGTGATTTATATAATGGTACTATAAATTCTGATTTTTTTGATTTAAGAGAAAAAGCACTGAAAGATACTGATGAATTATTAAAATACGAAGATGATACGATATCAAGTCAGCCTGTTATAGAAAATACTCAAGAATCATATGATTTTTTTTCGAAAAAAGAAAATCCAGTTGAAACAACGCAATCATTTTATGAGAATAAACCACAAGAAAAAGAACAGTATACATCTTATAAATTTGAAAAAGAAGAGCCAAAGAGTTTAGTTCATGTATCAGATGAAGATGATATCATGTCAAAAATTATGAGCGAAGTTACAATAGATAAAACAATTCCACTTCATTCATCATCTCAAATTCAACCAGTTCAACAACCTATTCAACAGCCAGTAGTACAACAACCAGTACAACAATCAGTTCAACAATCAGCACCACAGTCTCAGCCTCAAGTATCAAAACAAATACCATTGATTTCTGAAGCAATGAATAAGACTGCAAACTCGTCAAATTCTAAAGTTATTAACGCTGAATTTATGGGTGATATTGTATATAAAAAACGAGAGCTATTATTGAAATATGGTGATTTAATGCAATTATTTCCGAATGCTCCAAAAATGAATGAATTTGATGATATAAAAGACATTGAATTTAATTATAACTACTATCTTAAGCAAACAAAAATTGGAGATTATGTTGAAAATTTGAAATTATTTATGAGAGTAGGATTTTATATACTTGAAGTTATATTAGCTAATTTGATAAAATTTGATAAAATAGTAGGTCTTTCAGAATTTCATGCAAGTAATATGAATAGGTATGAATCTGTTCTTTATGAGATAGGTGAAAAAAATTATGATGTTCCAACATGGCAATTATCTCCTGAAGTTAAATTACTAGGTTTAATGTTAATGCAAACTGGTATATTTGTAGCAAGTAAAAGTATAAACGTAAATCCTGATATGGTGAGTAAATCAGTAAATAATGTAATGAATAACGGATTATCTGGAATGTCATCTATGGGAACTGGCGGTGGTATGGGTGGTATTTTTAATATGTTTTCTGGTTTTATGAAAGCTATGAATCCTGGACCATCAGCACCACAACAGGCACAAAATAATGCAAAGGAAGTTAAGCCGCAAAAAACCAAAATGAATGGTCCAAAAGTTAATTGGGATGATGAAGAAATAGACGGTAAGAAAACAAAGTAATTTATTACATATTTTTTCAATATGTAATTTTATCTTTTTATAAATAAATGGGAAAAACCGAAGATTGTGAAAACTTTAGATCTAAACCAACTATTGATCCTATTACTGGAAAAAATATAGAAATAAATGACGAACAATATTTGTATTGGAAAAATCTTTGTTTAGATCCAGCTACAGTATGGAAAAGACAAAATAAAGCAGAAATTGATTGTATTCCACCGTCTGTTTATGAGAAAAGATTGGGCGACAAAAGACGTTGGTGTTATTTTCCAGTACAAAGAGAAGAACCACAGGTAGTAGAACAACCACAAGAAATTCCAGTTCAACAGCAACCTGAAAGATTGGTTAGAACTAATTTTCTAAAAGCAGATTGTAAACCGCCAAAGATCTGGATGAAATTAGAAACAGATAAAAGATCAAGATGTTACGAGCCTGTAGACAAAATACAACAGCCACAAGTACAACCTCAAGTACAACCACAAGTACAACCACAAGTACAACCACAAGTACAACCAGAAGTACAACCAGAAGTACAGCCGGTTCAAAATCATTATATACCTAATTATCAAAAACTACCACGTTCATCTGAAATTAATAAAATGAGAAATTGTCATCCAGATCCACCATATAGATGGACTAAAGCTAATGCTGCCGAAGGAATTAAACAAGGTTATTGTGAAGAAGATATGAATTATAATAATCAGCCATTTCAAGAGCAACAACAACAACCACAACAACAGCAACCACAACAACAACAGCAACCACAACAGCAACCACAATATGAAGTTAATGAAAATTTAGGACCAGAGTATTCAAATATAATTAGTATATTAGGAAATCATTCTCAAAATAAAAAGGTTGCGTTATTTGATTTCGATGGGACTATTGTTATTCCTAAATCAGGTCAACAATTTGCAGTAGATATTAATGATTGGAAGTATAAATTTGGTAAAGACTTAACAGTAAAATTATTAAAAGAATTATCTGACAAAGGATACCATTTAGTAATTAGATCTGATCAAAGTAAGCAATTTAAAATTGACATGATTAAAAAAGTTATTAATGATATTGGAATACCTATGAGTTTAATTATTGCAATAGAAAAAGAATATAAAAAACCTGATATAAGATTAGCGCTTATGTTTTTACCAGGACATCTTTCAAACGAAAGCTTTTTTGTTGGAGATGCTGCAGGAAGAAATGGAGATTGGAGCTCAGTCGATAAAGATTTTGCAAAAAATTATGGTTTAAAATTTCTAACACCTGAAGAATATTTTGTAAATAAACAGGAAAATGTCCAAAACCAAAATGTAAACGCAGATAAAAAACGATGGGATAAAGATACTCCTGAAGTTGTTATTACTGTAGGTATTCCAGGATCTGGAAAATCCACATTTGTTAAAGAAAATTTCAAATCTTATGAAATTATTCATGGAGATACTTATAAAACTTATCAAAAAATGCTAAAAGCTGGAGATAAAGCTTTCATTGAAGGTAAAAAACAATTCGTATTTGATGCTACAAATGTAACAAAAGACCATAGAGAACGTTATATCAAATTTGCACATGATAAAGGTCTTTCTGCTAGATGTTTTTTCTTTAACGTTGATCCTGCTACTGCAATTGATAGAGTTAAAAAACGTGAAAGAGAAACTGGCCATAAGGTTCCTACAGTTGCAATCTTTGTTATACAGAAAAAACTTATTCCACCTTCTGCAGATGAAGGATGTGAAGTTATTGAAATTAACGAAGAAGGTAATGATGCTCAAAATATACAACCAGAAAATATTCCAATTCCACCACAAGCTAGAAATATTCCAAATGAAAATATAAAACCACCTACAAAAAAATTAGGTGGTGTTATGTTAGCAAATCCCTATAACGAAAATATTGATCCAGTTGGATGGTGGCATTCTGAAAAATTAGATGGTGTTAGAGCATTATGGAATACTGAAAAATTTATGTCTAGAAATGACAAAGAATTCGTAGCGCCAAAATGGTATAAGGAATGGTTTCCAAAATCCCGTGCATTAGATGGCGAATTATTTACCAAACGTCAAAACTTCCAGAAAACTGTATCATATGTTAGAAAGAAGGTTCCAAATGATGCTGAATGGAAACAAGTTAAGTACATGGCATTTGATTTACCAGATTCTAATGAACCTTTTGAAGAACGTTATAATGAATTGAAAGATATCGTTGATAAGACTTGTAGAAAATCACCAGATTGTCCAATTGTACTTGTTCCACAAACTCAAGTAACAAGTAGACAGCATCTTTCTAACCTTCATAAAGATTTAGTCAAAGAAGGAGCTGAAGGAAGTATGTTAAGAAAACCAGGAAGCAGATATGAAAATAAAAGAACTTCAAATTTGTTGAAATTAAAAGATTTTGATGATGACGATGCAATTGTAGAAAGTGCAGAACTTGGTACTGGAAAATATAAATCTGTGATGGGAAATTTATTGGTACATTTAAAAAGTGATCCTACTAAAAAATTCTCTGTTGGTAGTGGTTTTAGCGACGAAGAACGTACAAATTATAAAAAGTTGTATAAACCAGGAACAGTTATACGAATTCACTTTTTAGGAAAAACAGATGCTGGAATTCCAAGACATCCTATTTATACAGGAATTCATGTTGATCGCTAAAAAAAATTATTTATTTACATTAATTAAATGGCTGAAGAGTTTAGAAATTCTACTTTAGAAGCTTATAATCGTTTTCTAGAAGAAAATTTACAAACAACAAATTTTGATGATACATGTAGATCTTTCGGTACCACTAAAGCATTAAAAGATTTCTTATCAAAACATAAAGAAAGTTATGGACTGTCTCAAGATCAAATCAATAAAATGTCAGCTGACGAAACTTGTACTATAATTTTTCAAAATCCTAGTGGCAATCCAAAGTTAGAAGATTGTACATCTAGAAAATATTCTCCAAAAAAAATACAAAATTATGTAATTAATAATAAAAAATTAATTCCAAAATACAGAAATGAATTAGTATCAACAATCAGAAAAGAATCGCAAATAGAACTTTGCAACAGTGTAAATAATGCAGGTAACCAACAACAACCACAACAACCACAACAACAGCCACAAAATGTAGTTAATGAACGTCCACAACGTAATCCAAATTATAGAAAAGTATATAATAATGCCGTAGTTCCTGGAACAAATGATAAACTTAATTTAGCAAGAAATTGTCATCCAGATCCGCCATATAGATGGACTAAAGCTAATGCTGCTCAAGGAATTAAACAAGGTTATTGTGAAGAAGATTTAGATTATGCTGATTATCAAAATCGTTTACGTGCATGGGAAAATCAAAATCAACAACATCCACAACAAGAACAGCAACCGCAAGAACATCCACAACAAGAACATCCACAACAACAACCACAAGAACAGCAACCACAAGAAGAACGTCCACATGTACAAGTATGGAGAAATGCTAATAGATTAATGAAAGATTGTAAACCAAAACCACCTTTTTATTGGGTTCCTAAAAAAGAATCTGATATCGGTAAAGCATATTGTAAAGAATTAGTACAAGACCAACCGCAACCACAACAACCAGAAGTAACAAATGAAAATGAAGAAGAAATACAAGATAAAATAATTATTGCATCAACTACTTTAGAAGATTATATATTATTAAAAACATGGGATCAAGTTAAAAGAATTACTGATAATATAATTGAAGATATAGTAAAATATAAAATTAAACCTGAAAAATATACTTACGAACTATTATTAAAAGCTAAAGAAGAACTAGAAAAAGTTAATATTAAATTGTCAGAAATATCACAAAATTATTTTGGTAAAAAAGATACTTACAAAGATTATATATTATTATGCGACAATCAAAAAGTTCCAATATTGACTAATGTTTTTCACATGTGGTTTACAGATAGTGTTTCAGATTTTACTTCAGTTAATGCAGAAAACATAATCATATTATTAAAGCAAATAAATAATAATGGCATATTAGACTATATTATAAGACAATATGAACATTATTCTACTAGAGATTTACAAACAAAAAAATTCTTGTCCCTCAAATATGGTTTAGCAGAAATGTTATTAACATATATACTCTCTAATACTCAATATATTAATAATAAAAATAACTTAAATAAAGTTGGTGCAAATAAGAATGTTGTATACTCTTCGTTGTCATTCACATTTGTAACTAATCAAAATTATATAATTCCGTTTTTGAATACTTCTAGTAATTTTATACTAGATGAAAAAAAATTCATATGTACATCATTTCCTGCTATATATAATATTACAAAAACTACTTTACTTAATGATATTAAATTATTAAAGTATGATCTACCAATGAATATTATGATCATGCAAAATTATCCAAACTATACTTATATTACTAAAGGTTATATGTTCCATAACGGAATTAATATTAATAATAATTATTTAAGACAATATATAAAAAGAAATGGAGATAAATTTATTCTTTCTGATATATTATTGACTATTCCATTCAATATATTTAAAAACCTATTTTTTGCATATTTCATCGATTATAAAATATTAATTAATACTTACTTAGTTATAAATTCGTATGAAGATTTGACAAATATTTTAGATTATGATATTATACCACAACAAGAATTTAATTTAAGATACAATCAACCACAAAATCAACCACAAAACGCTCAACGAAATGCGGAAAAAATTAATCTATCAGAAGATGATATCAATAATATTAAAGATTTCAATAGTTTACGTGAACTATATGCTAAATATAATTTTAGTACTATGGTTTTAATAGATGAAATTAATCCTGAACATATAGAATTGTCAGATAACGAAAAAAGAAATCGTGCCCTTCCCCTTTTAAAAGAACGTTTAAAAAGATTAGTTAAAGCACATAACGAAAATGGTCCTATATATCAACCAACATTTTTATCAAGAAAGGTTAATCTTCCTGAACGAACAGATGAACTTGGTAAATGGAACTATCAAAGTCATATTGCTGGATTATATGATATAGATATTACAGAAAAAGATTATGATAGAAATGCACCTAAATTTGATCCTAAATTTTTGACAGTAGCTGAAAAACAAAATATTCTAAAGAGTCTTCAAAATTATTATAAGAGTAAAGATAGAATTCCATTAGACCAAATAGATGAAAATGGTCGCGCTGATATTATCACTGGAGAACAAATAACAGATGAAGATGATGATACAAAATATGCTCAAGATTTCAAAAAAGATTATTGGGTATTCATTAATTCATACAAAAATTCTGATAAGTATTTTGCTTACATAATCGAATATGCTATAGAACAAATAGAAAAATCTTTCCAATATTGGGATCCACAATCATCTAGAGTAATTCCAACATTACCAAGAGATTTGTCAAGTCAAGAATTTTTTAGTCCTACTTCGTTATATATAATTTTATGTGCTGGAGCAATTAATGGAATATTTACGAAAAATGAATTTAAAGATAAATTTCCAGTTACCGAAGAATTATATAAAGATCATACATTTTTTAGACTTTATGAGTATTTATATTATTTTTCACAATCATATATAGATTTAGAAATATATTATAGTAGACTTCCTAAAGATATCATTAATAAAGATTTAGCACTTTGGAATAAAAGAGATCTCATAGCTATATCATGGCTAGAAGACATATGCAAAACTATAGGACTAGAGAATGTTGGTTTTAGACGTTATAACTTTATTGAATCTGCAAGAAATGCATTAGAAATTAACTATTTTTGTGTACTTCTTGATTATATTTTAAAGAACCACATAGCAATTCTTACTATAAATGATGGTGGTATTAGAACAATTACATGGAAAAAAGGCAAAAAGAACAGCGTTGAATATAATAGACAAAAATCATCTCTTTATGATGATAAGTCTATAGTGAGATCATGTCACCAAGATGATATTGTATTTAATGCAAGACATTTTGATAAAGAAAGTTATAGAAATTTATAATTGTCTTATTAAACTAATAAGACATCTTAATTTGCAGCTTTGTATTTTAATGCCATTTTTAAAAATGCTTGCATCCATTCCCAAATAGTTTCTTTTTCTTCACTATCAACAGATGGGGATTTCCATAAATTTTTTAAATATTCAACTTTATCACTACCTAATCCTTCAAATAAATCGGTTCCTTCCAAGAAAAATGATTCGTCTTTCTTATTAATTTTTGATTCATATGGAAGAATACGTTCACAAAATACTTCCATTACTTGATCCATTGGAATTTCTCCAGTTGAAAATACAATACGTAAAAGAGTAAGATCATGTTCATTTGGAAATTTTGTTTGTAATTCTTCAATGAATGAAATTAAGTTTTTTCCAAAGACATCTAAAATTTTTTGTTTTGAACTCATCTTTAAACTATGTATTGTTTTTATTTAAATTAGGTATTTTGAAATACCATTCATATCCGCAAATTCCTACAACTCCTAATCCATAACATATACTGCTGCTAAAAGGTACTATACAATCTAATGCAAATCCTGTAAAACCTGCTAATGTTATATTTTTAATTATATGTTTTTTATGAATACTATTTGATATTTTTTCTGTTTCATGTAGTACTTTTTCTGTTTGGGATATTGTTTGTTTTTGTTGTAAAATCTCATGTTCTAAATGCGTTATGTTTGTTTGTTGTTGCTGACTCAATAAGTCTATTTCTTTAAAAAGATCATGCAAGTTTTCTACTTTTTTAAATAATTGTTCAAATTTATCATTATCCATATTTTTATTAGTTAAAGATTACAAAATTTAATTTATAAAATGGTTAAATTTTGTTTACTTATGATCGTAAAAGATGAAGCTCCTGTTATTACTAGAGCTTTAGATAGTATGAAACATATAATGGACTCATGTATAATTTGCGATACTGGGTCCAGTGATGGTACTGAAAATATAATAGAAGGATGGGGCATTTTGAATGATAGAGAATGTATGGTATTAAAACATGATTGGAAAAACTTTGGATATAATAAATCATGGTTATGGGAAAGAGCGCATGAGTTAAGCAGTGCTGATTATTTTGTTTGGTTAGATGCAGACGAAGTATGGCTTACAAACCCTAGTAATAATTTAAGTTATCCAGTAAATGAAGATAAAATAAAATTAATTAATTTTTTAGAAAGCAAACAGTATGCTAATATTTTTATGATTCAAACTCTTTTTGGAAATTTGAAATACATGAGATGGAATATTTGTAGAAATAATCAGTTATATAAATGGGAACAACCTGTGCATGAATACTTAGTAGGAACTAAAGATAATATCACATGTAATATTGATTTTCTGTACTTGCTTGCTAGAAAAGAAGGTAACTCGTCTAGAAATCCAGATCGTTATAAACATGACGCACAAATGTTTTTAGACTTTTTGACTACTAATCCAAATGAACCAAGAGCTACTTTTTACTTAGCTCAAACATACGAAAGTTTTGATGGAGAGCTAGCTAACACATGGTATAAAAAACGTGTAGAACTAGAAGGTTATTATCAAGAACGTTATATTGCATGTTTGAGACTTGGAAGAAGACTTAAGAATAGCTCGGAAAGAATAATGTATTTAATGAAAGGTATTGAATTAATACCAGAAAGATTAGAATGCTACTATGAAGCAATGATGATATATCATGACATGGGAAAACATCGATTAGGATCAGGATATGCTATGATGGCACCTAAAAATAGAGTGGCTAGAGTTGAAGATATGTTTACTGAAAACGAAATATACGACTATAAGTTTGATTTATTCATGGGAATTGTTTGTTATTACGCAAACTATTTTGATATTGGTTATGAAGCAACTAAACGTGCACTCGATAATAATAAATGTGATAATGGTACAAAAGAGCTATTAAAAAATAATTTACGTTTCTTTACTGATAAAATTACCCAATTTTCCAATTCACCAAAACAGCAACTTATTGTTATAGAAAATTTTTATGATGATCCAATAACAGTTAGAAATAATGCTTTGAAATTAGAATATAATGTAAAGGGAAACTTTCCTGGATTTAGAACTACTCCACAACTTGAACTAACAATGAAACAAAAATTCGAATCAATTATAGGAAGAAAAATTACATATTGGCCAGAAGATATGTATAATGGATCTTTTCAGTATACTACAGGTGATATGAAAAGTTGGATTCATAGAGATATGACTGAATGGAGTGCAATTGTATTTTTAACTCCAGATGCACCAACAGATGCTGGAACATTATTGTATAAACATAAACCGACTGGAAAATATAAAGCAGTAGAAGATGGTGATGAAGATAAATTGAATGAATCAACATATAGAATGGAAGATTGGGAAGAAGTTGATAAAATAGGTAATAAGTTTAATAGATGTATATTATTTAGGGGTAAAAATAATCATATAAGTGGAAGATATTTTGGAAATAGTAAAGAAGATGGAAGATTATTTCAAACATTTTTCTTTAATGATTAAAATTTAATTAAGGGAGATATAATTTTTTCGTTATCTTCGTTTCTTGTAAAATCAAAATTAAGATCTTTATAGTATTGTAGATATTTGAATGTCCAAGCATGTTTTGAATCTTCAGGATATGGACAAAATGCAATACCATGAAGATTTTTATTATTACGTTTATTTGTGTTCCAATATAATACTGTACTATTGAATACATGAATAAAAGATTCAAACTCAGACGGTTTCATCATTGATTTGCAAGTACTATAAAGATCATAACAATAATTAAATTCGTTATGAACTTTGAAGTTTTGTATTAACGATCTTGGTATATTTTTAATGACATGATATTTTTGTAGATAATTAATAAGATCTGTTATTGATTTTGTGTCTATAATAGCATAGTCAATATCTTTAGTAAAATCTGAAATATATGCGTTATTAATTCGTGATATGTGTGAATCTATATAGTACTTGCACTTATCAATAATGATTTCGTTTGAGTCATTTTCTTCAAGAAAAAGGAATGTTGATGATCCAATTTTAGAATGAGTATATTCCGAAACGATAATATAGTTAGCAATATCTCTTAGTTCATACATGCATTCAATTGTACTTAGATAACATGACTCTAGGGCTAATACATCAACTTTTATTTTATTAAGATTAACTAAGCTAAACAATTGTGCGATAGAGTAAATTCTATCTTGATGTCTATAATACCACCCATTTCCATGACAATAAATATTAACAAATGTACGTTTACCATTTAATGATTGAAATGCGTTTAATATGACTTCAGAATGAAAATAATTTTTGTTGACGTTAATAATTGTTATATCATTGTTTATTTTAGTAGCTAATATGCATTTATCAAATTTTTCGCAATCCCATAAAACAGTAATTCTTGAATTAGGTGGCATAGTTGTGTGTTTTAAAGTAGATATTATATCATAACCATAAGAGTATTTTTTAGTTTCTGTTTCAAGAAGTATAAATAATTGATCACATGAATACATTTAATAAATGTAAAGAAATTCGTATTAAATAAAAATACGAATTAAGATCTAAGTTCATCTTGTAATTCTTTAGTAAGATTTACCGCCATAAGTAAATTGCTAGTTGCACCACCTGCGTTGCATAACATATATTCTTTTTTCCCATCTACATCTTTAACTTTAGCATAACAATCTGCTGTTACAAACATATTTTGATAATCACGTATTTTTTCACTCATATCGACAAATGTGCCTAATACAGTATTGACTACTTCTCCTTCTGGAGCATTTTTGATTTTGTTTACAGCATCTACTTGAATAGTATCTCTGAAAGATTCTTTGATTTTTCTTGAGATACACAGTATGATAAGGAAGATATTAATCGCTAATAATATGGTGATTATTTCGTTTTTGTCCATTTAAAAGAATGAAAGAAAAAAATTAATTTAATGACGAAATGGTTCAGTTAGAACTCTAGATTTACAGAAATCTTTGTTACAATCGCAGTCGAAAAAATATGATATCATTGCATATATAAATATAAATATAAATATAGCTACGTAAGTGTTCATTTATAATAAGTAAGAAAAAAATATATGATAAACTTTACTGTAAATGTAAAGTTTAAATTTAATTTTTACCGCGTCCACGTCTACCTTTTGGTTTTTCTTCAACTTCTTCTTCTTCATTATCGGATGCAGCTAATTTTGAAACAGGTTCTTCTTTTACGATAACATCAGTATCAGCTTCAAAATCTTCTTCATCGCGTAATGGTTCTTCAGTGGTTATTTTAGTTTGAACTGGTTTAGCAGTTCTCCAAGATGGTAATAATCTTTTTGGACCTGCATCTGCAGATTTAATTTCACATTCGACTAATTTGCATTGTAATTTAGTCATTTGACCAATAAAGATACCATCAATCTTTACTGCACAAGTAACAAAACAACGTTTATTTTCATAATCCATTGGATCAACAGATTCAGATTCGCCATTTTCATCTGGTTCAGAATAAAAACCAGTACTTATTTTAGGTACTGTTAATGAGTTACCAGCATCATCTTTATTTTTAGTTAATAACTTAACTGATAAAGTAGGACTACGAGTTGAATCGATTTCTCCAGTTTTTTCATCAATTTTATACTTGACAGGAGAGATATCATCCAAGTGGAAACGCTCTAATTTAGGTTTTTTAATTAATGCTTTTTTAGATAATAAAAAGTCTTTACACTTTTCACTAATTGCTTTAAAAACATCAATTGTTTTATTTTGACGGTCAGATGGACCTTCACGATCTTGCAATACGATACTCATAGAGACACCATATTTAGTAGAAATACCAAATGAAGTACTTCTATCAAGACCAAGAATTAAATCGCCAACAGTACCATCAGGGTTTTTAGTTTTAATACCAACACGGAAATATTTTACAGAAGGATCATTAGGGAGTTTTTTTTCTTCAGGTTCAGAGAAAATTATGCTTTCAACGTCGTAGTTAATTGGGTCAGATAAGATATTTTTAGACATAGTTTTAGATTTGATTTCTAAGATTGTTTTTTTAAACCTATCATTTCGAAACTTTTTTCAATTTACAAAATACGTTTGGCGTTATTCCAAAATTTTACTTTACGTTTAAACATGCAAATTTACATTTTTTATATCAAAATTTTCAAATTTAAAAATTATTTTCTTTAACCTTTAATAAAAGATGGCTAAATCTGTTAAACGTTCTCCAAAAGTTACTGCAAAAGTATCCGCTAAACGTTCCCCAAAACGTTCTGTTAAACGTTCTATCGTTAAAAAAACCAAATCCTGTAAAGGTAAAAAATTCTCTGGTGCTAGATCTTTAAAAATGTTCAACTCTTTAAAGAAAAAATTATCTAAATCCGGTTTAAAAGGTAAAAAATTAATGTCTGCTACTAAAAAAGCATATCATTCTAAACGTAGATCCACCACTAAATGTCACAAATAAGTAATTTACTTTACATTATCAGTAAAGTAACTATACTGCTACATACATCAATCCTAAACCACTCTTTCTATTTTTATAGAAAACTCGATTATTGCATATCTTACACTTGATATTATCAGTCTTATTGAAACAATGACTAGTTCCACATTGTCCGCAACTATAACTTACACTGGTATTTACGTTTACGTTTGTGTTTACGTTGGTAGTTTCTTGCGTTGGCTTATCACTCATTTTATCCTTTATTAAAAAATTCACGTTTTTCATTTTACAAATATACAAATCCTTTCTCCTCTAACAACGATCTCACAGCTATTGATATATCTGTACCCATATTGTATTCAACTTTATTGTATACAATCGTTCCATTATCTCTCTTAACTATATATTTACTTTCGCATTTAGCTTCTTTTATATCCGAATTATCTAATAATAAAACATCTATATCATTACAAGAATGCACTATATCTTGCAATGAACACGCTACAGAACATGGAGTATAATATACTTTACAATCTAACATCAAAGGTAATATATTTCTATATATATCTTCATTTCTACCAACTACTTCTACGTTTAGTATCTTCTTTCCCAAATCCTTACGTATTTTATCAAATATTAATTGAATCTCACTTCTATTATATTTTTCTATTTTATTCAATAACTTTGTAAAGTCTCGTAACTTTTTATTGTCATACAACTTATAATCTTTAAGATATATTTTATTATTATTACATAACTTATTACATAATTCACTCATTATATCTATAACATTTAAATTTTTTCCTTCAATATCAAATATATATCGCAATAATTCAATTATATCATACATATATGTAGTATCAAACATATTATTTAATAATGGATCCCTATATTCGCCATCAAAACTATTACGTCTTACCTCATTAAACCAAACTAAATGCTCTTCAAGCCATTTATTATCATACTTTTTTAATCCTAAACTATTTGTAATCAGTCTTAACTCAGGACTTTTTAATGGAGCCCATGGCTGATAAAATAAGTAACCATCTAAATATTCTGTAATATTACTATCAAATGTTGGTTTAAATTTAAACATTCCCCATACTTCAAACTTATTCTTAGTTTTTATTATTTCATACCATTTACGTTGCATCTCCATATTCTCATTAACTATCCTATTACGCTCTTCTATCGTACTTGATAATTCTTCTATATTTGTAGGTCTTATATCCGATAAAAATATAACTTGATCATCCTTATACTTTTCAGCAAAAGTATTAGCTAACTCATCTGTAAAAAATCCGTGATACACGTCTATTTGTTCATTTATTGTGTACTTTTTATAATCTGGACTCATATTCTGTTTTCCTAGCTCGCCTTTTGTTTTATTAACAAACTCTTGATTCCATTTTTCTGGATCAACCAAATCATAATGATATTCCTTTGGAAAATATTTCACCAATATTTCTATATGATCACTTGGAGCAGCTCCAGCATATATAACTTTTACTCCCTTTGTACCTTTTGTTGTTGAAGAATAATCTATGCCAGAAAAAAGGGATAAAAAACATATCTCAGTTAACATCAACTTTAATTGTCCCCAATGAGAACTTCTTGTATATATATCTTCAATTTCTCTAATAGACTTATATGGTGTATATTCTTTCCAATTAGTATATAAATGATGATTCTTATAAAAATCATCGGGTGCATTTGGCACGGAATATAACTTTGTTAATTTCTCTAAATTAACTTCAAATGCAGTCATTTTATAATTATATAATAATTTATATATTTAACTCATTTTCTAATTTTTTGAAACAACTTTTCTCTTGTTTCCTCCGCAAACACTAGTATCTCCATTGGATCATTTCTATTTTCTAACGTTTTCATCGTTTCCATACGCAATGCATTATGTAAACTCAGTATTCCATTAGATATTTCATCATATATTATAGACTTTTTACCTATTGAAGCTATATTATATATACAGCCAAGTACAGTTGTTATAATACCAAACGTTCCACTTATAGCCAATTTAGTAGAGTCTTCCATTGAAGATAAACCAGATATAAATACATTTAACGCACTAGAAATAATTATGCCAAATTGCAGACAATTTCCAGTTCTCCTATATAATTTTGATTTATTCATAAACTCATTATAATCATATTTGCAAATATCAGCATAATTCAATATTTCTTTTTCTACATCTATACTCCATCCATTTTGATGACTTAAACGACTACTCATTGATTTAACCTTTTGAATAACGTCATCTGGACTTTTTCGACCGTTTTTTTGCTGTATTGAAGGAATTTTGATTGATATTTGATGCTCTTTAGGATCGTTTCTCTCCATGTGCTTATTAAAAAGAAAAGATTTTAACCAAAAAGATTTGCTAAAAAACAAATTTTATTTTTTTTCTGACCTTTTATCAAACATAATGTACTCACAATATTACAAAGATGCAGGCTGTCCAAGTCAATGTATGACAAATAACGATTATGCACCATTAATGGGTGAAGTTTCTTGTCCTACTGAATGTAAAACCAATTATGCTGTCCCAGGAGTAACTACTAATTGTCCTTCTGCATGTACTTATTTTGAAGATTATAATACCTTATCTACAGTCTATGATATGTATATTCCTTCTTCCACCAAATCTCGTTTAATCCCAACTTCTTCTGTTATTTCTGACTATCAAGTCGAAAATCCTAGAATCTCAAACTTTGCTGGTCAAGTTCAACCTACCACTGCTTTTGAAACTGGTGTTTCCACTGCTCAATTAATGAATAAATTAGACGCTTTACAAAAACAAGTCGCTGAATTAAATAACGTTGCTAAAATGGCTGAAGCTTCAAAAAATAACGCTGTTCAATCCGCTCAACAATCTGCTAGAGCTTTAAATAACGAAGGTCCAGCTACTGCTGCTGTTCAAGCTAATGCAGCTAATGCAGCTGCACAACAAGCTAACTCTGCTGCTCAACAAGCTTCCGCTTTAGCTGCTGATATCAAAAACACTGTTGCTCAAATCTCTGCTGATGCTTCTAAAGTTCCATCTACTCCAGCTGTAACTCAAGCTTTACAAGCTGCTCAAGATGCTGCTTCTCAAGCTGGTGCTCAAGTTGCTGCTGCTCAACAAGCTGCTGCTACTGCTTCTTCTGCTGCTTCTCAAACTTCTACTGCAGTCGCTTCTACTAAAGAAGGTTTCCGTTATTTACGTTATGGTAAATGGTAATTTACTTTATATTATTAATAAAGTAAATCATAAAAAATCAAGTATCATCTGATTTATATCTTTACAAACATACTCCAAACTTTCATTCACTACACTTTTCATATGTATATAACGATTCCTTATCAACATATAAGACACCAATTCATTATAACCTTCCAAACTTACTACCAATTTTTCTATATATTTGAAATTATCTGGAGTATCATCAACATAATTTACAAATTCGTCAAATAATATTATTGCATCCGCTAATATAAAACTCTTATAAAAATTATATAAGTATCTTTTATATCTACGTCCAACATCTATAATATATTCTATTGACTCGATCTCTATAAAAAACTCCATCAAACGAATTATCTCGCGTTTATAAACATTCTTATTACTCTTATACAATACTTCTTCGTTAAAATTATACACACTCATTTGCAAACAATTAACTGCAAGACCATATTCTTCCATGTCTAAACACATCTCTAAAATTGTCTTTTCTTGTTGTAATTTATAATAAACGTCAAAGTGATTCAAATATACAGATATAAACTCACACCTTCTATATTCTATACTCCATATCATAGTCTGATATAATATTTGTGCACATTCATCTATATCAACCATTTCTCTTACATAATCTCCACGTACGATTTTCAAAAGCTTAATAAATATCTGAAGTTCAGATACAGAATTTTTTATATGTTCTATTACATGCGGCTTTATTTCATCCTCTATCTCATCGTCATCTAATAAATCAATATTTTTGATTCTATACTTACATAATATACATTGTTTTATATTCTTCTTAGTACTAAAATTATTATCAAATAAAACATATATATTATTTAACATGTCATTAGTTAATTGTTCTAACTCAACGTTAGCATAATAATTATGCATTACTTATTTGTTGTTATTTGTTGTTATTTAAAGATTAAATTGAATTATTTAAATTATTATTATTTGGGTAAACTAAATGATAAAATCTATTACAAACTTATACCATATTCTTTTCATACCTATTATTTTATACAACACAAATTTAACACTAAATGTATATAGCGTACTATACTCGCTTTTTCTTATAGGGTTTTACGTTATCAAAAACTTTTATATTATATTTTTCCTAATGGGAACAGCAATGATTGGTTCACTTTACGACGATAACGCAATATTCATGTTACTATCAATATTTCTAATATCAATATCAGAATATTTTTTTGATAGACCAAAAGAAATAGAATGCTGCAAAGATCAAGAGATCTCCAATAATAATAACCATTCGATGGTTTAATTTTTTTTCCTTAAGAGACTTTAAGGAAAAAACTTTTCCTAATAAATGGATATATATGAAATCTCAGAATCTTTTAACTCATTATCTAATATTAATAAAAAATATTTAACTCAACGTTTGAAATTTTTAAAAGATGACTGTATCTGGATTGAGTTTGTAGATGAATTATTAGATATATTCGACCAAGATTTATCAAAAAAAGACTTTGATCATTCTATTAATACCATAATCTCGTCATATTCCATTGATTATTTTTACGATATACTCTCAATACTACGTAAATATCTTAAACAAAACTTAAAACACTAAATTGATTTTTATTTTGATTTTTTTTAAGAGTATAAAATGTCAGTTGTAGAATTATATTTTGACGGTGGAGCTAGACCTAATCCTGGACATGCAGGATGTGGAATACATATTCCTTGTTGTATAAATAAAGAATACAAGATATCTAAATATCTTGGAGACTCAGTTACTAATAATCAAGCTGAATATAACGGTCTATTACATGGACTACTATTTTTATCATCTCTTGGAATAAAACGAGTAAAAGTAATAGGAGATTCTTTATTAGTTATATCACAAATGACTGGAAAATGGAAGTGCAATATACCACAATTACAAGAATTAAGAGTAAAATGTTTAGACGTTTCTAAACAATTTGAACATATAGAATATACTCATGTACTAAGAGAACATAACAAAGTTGCTGATGAACTAAGTACGTTAGCAATAATGAATAAATGCGATTCATAAGATTTCTATTCATAACGAATGGAAATAGAATTAAACATGACCATAAGGAGTATTTTGAACAGTAGAACCCCATGGATTTAAAGTTGCTTGGAATAATTTATCAACAGGAGTAGCACGAGTAAAAGTAGCATCTTGAATTTCAGTTTCTTGTTGAATATCAATATAACGATCAAAGTAACCTTTAACAACATCAGATTCTTTAGGTGGTTGAATATCAAACCAGCCTCTATATTGTGGTTTAACATCAATATCTCCTCTGAAATAATCTACACCATTACCATATCTACGTTTTAATTTACCAAAAATAGTACGATCATACATAAAAGATTCAGGATCGGTTGGATCAATACCCGCAGTATATCTCATATCTGGGACAGGCATTAATTCTTCAGTATCTTGATATTTTGGTGCTTCAGAACCAAAACGATCTGATAAAATATCACCTACTTGTTTGCTAGTTAATGCTCCAGTTGGAACTGGTGCAGCAACACCACCTAATTGACTAAAATCTACGTTAACATCTTGTGCAGTTGGTGTCATTGGAGCACCTTGTAATGCAATTGGTGCTTTTTCACCAGCAACTAAAGCTTGTGAACCATTTGTAACTCCATCAAAACGTGGAGATAAAGGAGCTGCTAAACTAGGACGCATTGGAACTTCTTCCATTGGTTTTTGTTCTAATGCTTGAGCTTCTTCTCTTCTATGTCTGAAACCTTCAGAATTTTTGTGTAAACTAATAAGAATAGCTATTACTAATGCAGCACCACCGATCATTAAGTAAGTATTACAGTTTGATGAATTGTTTGCCATTGTTATCTCTTTATGAAGAAAAAATAAAAAATTTTACAATTCTAAATTTTACGCTTTTATTTTTTTATTTTGTTTAAATTGAATTTTATTTTGGTCTTTCATCGTATTTAAAAAAATAGCCCTTTTATTTCGTCGAAATGTCTCTTGATTCTGAAAATACTCAAATTGCATCACTTGATTCATCAGAAACCGATATTTCCATCACATTAGTCTCAAATAACGGAGAATCTTTCCAAATAAATAAATCTTATGTTATCCCCATGTCTAACTTAGTTTCAACTGCGTTATCTGGAGATAACGAAACAACTCTCGACTTAGACGTACCTACTTTCCATTTAAATAAAATTATAGAATGGTGTAATCACCATAAAGGCATTGCTCCTGAACCTATCTTAAAACCTTTAAGAAGTGCAGTTATGAAAGAAAACACAAATGATTTCGACGCAGACTTCATCGACAAATTTACTATAATAAAAGATCTTTACGACTTCATTAAATATGTAAATTATATGGATATTCAACCATTGCTTCTTTTAGCGTGCGCTAAAGTAGCGTCTCTAGCTAAAGGAGTACCAATTGATGTTATCAAAGAACGTCTTACCGTAAAAGAATAAATTACGTTGTTTTTATTTTTCTTTACCTTTTGTGTAAAGAAACTTTAAAGATTCATATCACCATTTTAAATGAATCCATATTCTGTACTAAATATCAATAAAACAGCTTCAAAAGATGATATAAAGGCTGCTTATAGAAATCTTGCTAAACTAAATCATCCAGATAAAGGCGGAAATGAAGACAAGTTCAAAGAAATAAATGAAGCTTACCAAATCCTTATGGATGACTCTAAGAGAAATCTTTTTGATAAAACTGGTTCAGTAAATCCACAGCAGCAACAACATCATGGTAATCCATTTAGCGGATTTCCAGAAGATATTTTTTCACAATTTATGAACTTTGGGTTTTCTAGAAATCCAAGAAACTCTACAAGAAAAAGAGAAGACCTTATACAATTAATTAATATTAATATGGACCAAGCTTTTTTTGGATGTACTAAAACACTTAAAATTACAAGACCTGAATCATGTCAATGCGCTATTAAATGTCAAACTTGTAACGGAAATGGTATAATTAAAATTGTACAACAAATTGGACCAGTAAGAACATTTTCTGACATTACATGTAATAGGTGTAATGGTTCTGGTTCTAATTCTGAACCAAATTGTACTTTATGTAAAGGTTCTGGAAAAAATAATACTATTAAAACAATCGAACTGTCGATTCCTAAATCATGTCCAAATGATTATCATGTTGTTTTTGAAGGACTTGGTCACGCTGGAACAAATCCAAATGAGATTGATGGAAACTTAGTTTTTGTTATAAGAATTAATCCTGATAAAAGATTCTCTATTTCAGGTAATGATCTTATTTACAATTGTACTATTCCATTCATTGATAGTATTATTGGATCTGTCATTGAAATTGAACACTTTTCGCAAAAAGTTACTGTAGATACTAAACTACATGGAATCATTTATAAAGGAAAAGAAATCATACTACCTGGTTTTGGATTTACTTCTCATGGTTCTCTAAAAATAAAGTGCGATGTTGAATATCCGCAAAAAATTCTTTCGAACGAAGAATCAAAAGAATGTCAATCCATTTTAAATAAAATATTTTATAATTAATAAATGGATATTGTAACTATTATTGGACTTACCGCATTAGGTGGAAATCTACTCTATAATAAACATAGAAGGGGTTCAGATCCACTCATTGATAGACTTCGTTATGATTTAGTACGCGTAGACGAAAGAGCTAAAGATATAAATTATTATTCTAGTTCATCTTCTTATACAGAAGATAAAGTTGACATGTACTTATGTCTAAAAGATGACAAAGAACAATATTATCCTTATAATATGTTAATTTACGTAGCTTTACACGAACTAGCTCATGCAATAAGTAAAACAACTGATACAAGCCACGAGTCAAAAGAATTTAATGACAATTTCAACATGTTATTAGATAAAGCAACAAAATTAGGTATATTTGATCCTAATATACCATTAGTAACTAATTATTGTGGTGTTACACCAGATATGAAATAAGCTATTTAAACAATTCATTACTAGGAGTAATGAATGTGGGATAAACATTATGATGGTTTATGTATAAGTGCAGGAGCAATTGGCGGATATTATCATCTTGGTGCAATTCATTATTTTTATTCACATACAAAGTGTCTTAAAAATACAAAATATTATGCTGGAACAAGTGTAGGTGCTTTAATATCTTGTTTATTAGCTCTTGG
>JACCDO011198295.1_pt1 | contig 62209 bp, 44 predicted proteins | sample 7446101 | NCBI WGS metagenome assembly JACCDO01 (sample SAMN15323440, study PRJNA562643) | freshwater metagenome | isolation source: river surface water | place: USA:Blue River Watershed | collected 2017-08-16 | reverse complement strand
ATTAGCATACTGTTGATTTTTTGTTATATTACTACTATTGGCCTTGTATTTTAAAATTTCAGCTTTTCTTCGTTCGTCAAGTTTGTAAAAATCAGTAGAACATTGGATTTGTCCCGAAGGACACGGACATACGTAATTAAATCGTGACCATAAACGAGTCGGATTTGGTTTATACGCTGTTTGAGTAAAATAATTGAATACACAACAGCTTGTTTTACAATCATTCACATTGGATGTCATTTTATTATTTTACGTATTATATTATAGAAAGATTATTAAAATATATATAAATATAAAACTATATTAATTTTATAGTAACATGTTAAATATTAGTTACATTATTCCCCTTATTTGTTTTTGGCATACCATTACAAATGAAATATCAAAATATAAACATTTAGACATATCAAATAACATTATTAGTTTAATCCATTGTCTATTGTTTATGGTTCACCATGATAATGATTATAATGTAGATTATGCGGTACACATGAGCATCGGATATTACGTTTATGATTTAATCTATATTATTTCGTGTATTTATAAATCCAGATCAAAAGACGAATTGAATCGAAGATATCCGTTCATTATTCATCATTTCATTGGACTTTATTTATTGAATGCGTGCGTTTCTGAAACCGGAGAGAGTAAATTTCATTTATTATATGGATACAACATTCTTGAGAAATCAAACATTATGTTGTATGTTTCTTATTATTTACATAAAGAATATGCAAACTATTTTCATTTAAATGTTGTCTCGGAGTTTTTTCAGCTGTTATGGTATTCTTATTATAGAATTATTAAATTCTTTTTATTTGGATTAAATAATAAAAATTATTTTTTTCAGTTTCGTTATCCAACACAGGTTGTTATTGTGATCTTGTATTTTATGGGCGTTATATGGAGTTACAAATTGACAAAAAAAAATATTAATAATTTCAATACAATAAAAAGGCTATATACTTTGAAATATAACAATGAATAATAGATAAAATAAAAAATGTATGAAACTATATTGAAATTAAATATATTTTCATAGTTCTCTCGATTCTCTCTTATAGATAGAATCAAATATAAATAAATATATTTAAAAACATCTTTTCATTATTTACTAGTTACTCTTGTTAACGTTTTGCACAAGTATGCATAATAATAAAACAATATGTCTCAATATGATTGTGAAGAATGAGGGTCACATTATTGGTTCTACACTGGAAAACCTTTGTTATTATATTAATTTTGATTACTGGGTGATCGTTGACACAGGTTCAACGGATAATACAAAACAAGTGATCTGTGATTTTTTCAGAGATAAAAATATAAATGGAGAATTACATGAAACGGAATGGAAAAATTTTGGATTTAATAGAAGTGATGCATTAACAAAAGCTTATAATAAAACCGATTATTTATTGATTTTTGACGCAGATGACCGAATTGTTGGAGATTTTATTTTACCAACCGAATTAAACCTAGATGGATATCATCTTAAATTCGGAGATAATTTTTCATATAAACGACTTTTGCTGGTGAGTAATAGATTGCATTGGAAGTTTATGGGCGTATTGCATGAATATATTATTTGCACGAATGAAAATTACGGTTGTAAGTTTGAAAACATTGAAGGAAATTATCATCTTATTTCCGGAAAATCTGGTGCAAGAAGTAACAATCCAAATAAATATCGAGATGATGCAATCATACTTGAACAGGCGTATCATGAGGCCCAAGAAAATAAAGATGAAATCATGGTTCGATATTCATTTTACTGTGCTCAAAGTTATAAAGATGCGGGAATTCCCGAAAAGTCAATTGAATGGTATAAAAAAAGAATTAATCATGGTGGATGGAATCAGGAAGTGTTTTATTCTTATATTACAATAGGACAGCTCTATGCCCAAATGAATAATATGGAAGCCGCCTTTTATTATTGGACGCTGTCTTTCGATGCAGATCCGGAGAGATGTGAAGGAATTTATTTCATTATTAAACATTGTCGTGAAAAAGGAAAATTCCAGTTAGCGTTTCAATATTATGATTGGATTGAAAAGAATAAAAAGCGCAACCTCATTGATAAACTTTTTGTAACCGAAGACATTTATAAATATTTGCTGGATTATGAATTTACAGTCATTGCGTGTTATATAAACAAACATAGTGATGCAATTTCATCATTTCACACTCTTTTTAAATATGCAACTATATTGAGTACTACATTTAAAGAAAATATTGTTTATAATCTTCAATTTTATTTGAAATTTATCGAGTGTACAAATGATGCATTGTCGTTTTTTTATGATTATCTTGAATTCATAAAACAAATTTATTTGGAAACCGGAATTTTAAAAAAACACGTTGTTGATATCACGGATAAGATGAAAGAAAAATTTACACCCGTACTTACGGAATATAATTCGCATAAAATTCTCTCACTGACGAATTCATGCAAAGAAATAAATGATGCAATAAATTCTGCGAATGAATTGGTCCGCCATGATATAATTCTTACGATGACTTCATGTAAAAGATTTGACTTGTTTCAAAAAACAGTCAATTCGTTTATAAATAACTGTGATGATATAAACAAAATTACTTATTTTTTTTGTGTAGATGACAACTCTTCTTACGAAGATCGAGAAAACATGACGAAAATGTATCCGTTTTTTAATTTTTATTTTAAAAATGCTAGTGAAAAGGGTCACAGACAAAGTATGAATATGATTTGGAACAAGCTGAATGAATTGAAACCGAAGTTTTACTTACATCTCGAAGATGATTGGTTATTTATCAATAAATGCAATTATGTAACAGAATCCATTACATTTCTTGAGAGATTTGAATTTAAAAATATTCATCAAATACTTTTCAATAAAAATTATGCAGAAGTGATACACCATTATAACACGGTTGGAGGTAAAGTAATAGATAATACAAATAATAGATTCAAACTTCATATCAAAGATGAGCCAAACTTGACTGGTTCAAACTGTGCATATTGGCCTCATTTTAGTTTTAGGCCTTCAGTCATTCGAACGAGCGCGGTTCTTTCCTTGGGAAATTTCGACTCTCCAAACACATTTTTTGAGCGGGATTATGCTGACAAATATTTTACTTCAGGATACGCGTCTGCATATTTTAACGAAGTAAACAGTATTCACATTGGGAAACTTACATTTGAGTCTCAAAATGATAAAAAAAATGCATACGAGTTAAATAGCGAGGAACAGTTCCTTAATTCCGGAATCAATCCTCCAATTATAAATGGGAATGCAAAACGCTTTAACATGAATAAAATCAAAGTAATTAATCTTCTTAGGAGAACGGATAGAAGAGAGAATGTTGTTCTAAATTTTAAGAATGCAAAAATAACAAATTACGAATTTGTTGAAGCGATAGATGGAAAAGCGCTTACTGTAAACTCTGAACTGATTACACTGTTTAAAGGAAATGATTTTGGAAACAGGCGGGGAGTTATTGGATGCGCGTTAACGCACTATAATTTATGGAAAAAATTACTAGAAAGTGATTTGGATTATTATTTTATTATGGAAGATGATTTTACGATTTTTGAGGAGTCATTTAAAAATGATATTGAAAAAATAAAATTTGAAATGTATGATGTATTATTGATGGGGTATCACATGTTTTCCGATACACTTGAAAAAGTGAAAAATGTATATAGATCAACCTGCAATGAAGGTAACAATCTTATCATTGACAGATTACAAATGAACTATTACATTGGAGGAACACATTGTTATTCCATTAATAAGAATGGAGCTAGAAAATTGGTGGACTACATTAATAAAAATGGTATAAAACACGGAATCGACTATTTGTTCAAAATTGTTTCAGGGTTAGAATGCTTTGAAACGCGTCCGCATATTTCATTTGCAGAATGGAATGAAGGCGGTAAAGCGGTTGACAGTGATATTCAAAATATATATGACAGCATTGATTTGTCTCCTACATTGGATGAGTTGCTACAAAAGTATAATTACTTTCCAAATCTGGATTCTTTTGGAAATGACATGTTTTATCTTGGAAGCAAATCATTATTTGATCAACTATTAATTGCAGAAAAAAATCCAGAGTGTGTATGTTTTAATACACTTGGGTTTTTTAAGAAAAAGTTATCATGTTATTTGGCAACATCTCCTTATTTTTCAAGTAAAGATGGACTGTATGTGAAAAAAGAATTCAATAACAACAACCATAATTTATTGATGAGTCAAAATGAAAATGTAATAGAATCCGTAAATGATTCAAATGGTACATACTGTTTTATTCATAGTTGTAATTTAAGAAATAATAATGATATTTTGGATGCAATCATGGATGCAATACAAGAAATACCATTTGATCATGTATTCATAGTCAATATTGGAAATAAAATAAATAAAGTGTTTGGGCGGAATGTAGTTGTAATAGAATATTCTCATGATACAAGTTTATTTGAGATTCCTACATTGAATATGATCCATTCTTTCTCTCTAAGAAATCCAGAATCAAAAATATTATATTTGCATACAAAGGGTGTTTCTTATGAGAGGATTCCACAACAGGTAGTTGACTGGACAAACATGATGTTGTATTTTTTAATAAATAACGACTGTGTAAAACTTCTTGATAATCACGATATTGTTGGATGTAACTATATGGAGACGCCTCATCCGCACTTTAGCGGAAATTTTTGGTGGACAACAGCACGTTACGTTATTACATTGAAACCGATTGAAACAACTTTAAAACATGATGCAGAATGGTGGATATTTTCTAAAAATGAGTCAAATCCGTCACATTATTCACTGCATAATTCAAATATAAACCATTATCGCGAATTGTATCCGATTGAAAAATACAAGCAAAAAAAAATTCGGGTTAAAATGCTTTGTAACTGGTGTTCTTCCAAAGATTTGTGCAATGAATGGTCAAACATGTGTGAACGCGGATACAGCTGGAAAAATATTCAAATGACGTGGACACATGATAATAATGAAATTGATTACTGGGTGATTATAAATAAGCCATGCGACAATAGTTACTATGACCCAAAGCGAACTATTGTGTTTCAAATGGAACCCTGGGTAAAGAATGAATCACATCTATGGGGTGTAAAAACGTGGGATAAGTGGGCAGAACCGAGTGAAAACATGTTTTTAGCTGTGCGCGGTAGAAAATCAAATTGTCACAATAATGCATTTTGGCAGGTTGAACTTACTTACTATGAACTATTGAATTTAAAATATGACAATAAAAATAAGATAGATGCAGTAAGTTCAATATGCAGTTCTAAATATTTTGATGAAGGTCACATTGCGAGAATTGATTTTCTCAAATTTTTGGAAATGAAGGGAGATGTTTCACTTGATATTTTCAATCAAGACAATCAACATGGTTTTAAAACATATAAAGGTATATTAACACCGTATGTTGATAAAAGTAAGGGATACATACCTTACAAATATTATTTCATGGTTGAAAACAATTATGAAGAAAATTTTATAACAGAAAAGATTTGGGAACCCATTTTATGCGAAACACTTGTATTTTATTATGGGTGTCCGAACGTTAGCGACTATATTGACCCCGAAGCATATGTTCAGCTGGACATGAATGATTTTGAAAAGTCGTATCAAATTATAAAAAAAGCTATAAATGAAGACTGGTGGAGCGCGAGAATTGAAGCAATACGCAGAGAGAAAAAGAAGATTTTAAACGAACTGGCATTTTTTTCAGTGATTGAAAATATATTTAAAATGTCAAAATTATAGTTAAAATGAAATTATAGTTAAAATGAAATTATAGTTAAAATGAAATTATAGTTAAAATGAAATTATAGTTAAAATGAAATTATAGTTAAAATGAAGTTATAGTTAAATAAAATATTAATATAAAGGTATATTTTTTATGATATCTATGATATAATAATAAATCATAAAAAATATAGTACAATGACAACTTTAAAAATAAATTATAAAAATAACTCATCTATATTATGTGAATTAGGAAAAAAATATGATACTGATAAGTCGTCTCAAAGAAACAATGTCACAAATATAAGACATTGTCATCCTTATACGTTATTCTATGATGGGCTATTTAGAGATAAAAAAAACGAAAATTTAAAAATAGCAGAACTGGGAATATTGGATGGTGGTTCGCTTCTTATGTGGAGAGAATATTTTACAAATGCACAAATATATGGATTTGAATATGACGAGAAATTAATACATAATTTTAAATCAAAATTTAATAATGACAGAATAACGCTTATCGATATTGATGTAAGAAGTAAAGACAGTATTATAAAAGGGTTTGAGGAATTAAATACGTTATATGATGTTATTATTGAAGATACGACACATCAATTTGAAGATCAAATAAGAGTTATTGAAAATGCTTATCAGTACTTAAAACCAGGAGGGATGTTGATTATCGAAGACATATTTAAACGTTACAATGAGAGCGATTACATAAATAGATTAACGCCCATATTACAAGAATTTCAATATTATTATTTTATAGAACTAGACCATGTGAATAGAAATTCAACTGGTTGGGATAATGACAAATTATTTATACTAGTTAAAGGTGGCGACGAACCCATATTTGTAAATAAAAATAAACTAACAATCATAACGCCCTCATACAGAGTTAATAATTTATTACAAATCAAAAAAAGCATTAATTTTAAATATGTAGAAGAATGGATTATTGTTTATGACGGTAGTAAAATAGTTAACAATCCCAAATTATTTGAAAATCAAGAAAATAACAAAATTAAAGAATACGTGTATAATGGTCCAGGAATTTCAGGAAATCCCCAAAGAAATTATGCTCTAAGTAAAGTTACAAATTCCGATACTTTATTATATTACTTGGATGATGACAATATAATTCATCCAAATTTATATAAACTATTAAACATCATCGATAACACTAAACTGTATACATTCAATCAATACAAAAGAATTAAAGGCGACAATATAAATATTAATTGTATTGATACGGCAATGTTTATAATCCCTTACAGTTTATGTAAAAACATAAGGTGGGATTTAGACAAGTATAATGCGGATGGTTACTATATTCTAAAATGTTACAATAAAAATAAAAATATTCATGTGTTTGTAGACAATGACTTGTGTTATTATAATAACGTATAATCGTATAATAAAATGTACAATAAAATAATGTTTGAATAATTATTTAATATTCATTGGTAATAGTTTAAATATTAAATAACTTATAATCTATGATTAATGTGGTGTTGTATGCGTCCCTCAATATTTGGATTTAAAAAATTACTTGATCAGCGTGAAATTGAAAATAGTAACAATACAGATACTAGTATAAATAGTTCAAGTCAAAGTGTTTATGATAGTTCATCTATAACAAATAACTTGGACGAATTTAAAATACTTTTCAGTACTCAAGAAAAAGTCTGTTATGAATTACGATCTGAAGTTACCGTGTTAAAAATGAAACTAGAAGTAGCAAATGAAATGATTAAAAGTCAATCAAAAAAAATACAGTTATTAAAAACGAAAAAAAATAAATTAATAACTGAGAATAATGTTTATAAAAATATATTGTTATATAATTCATCATTTTCGATGAATTCCGCTCAACGAAAATATGTAACGAATGCGAATGATGAACAACAAGAAGAGAAAAAACATTATAATCAAAATGTTGCATATCCGCCTCCTCCTCCTCCCCCTCTTCCTCTTCCACCACCACAAAATAAGTTGAAAATAAATGGAAATTTTCAAATGAATAATGTATTGGATGAACTTAAAAGTAAAATTAAGCTCATTGAATAGTAACCCAAACTCAAAGTCTTTTTCAAAATAAAATATTTTCATCGATCCATTTTTTTATTCGAATATTGGTTGGTTGTAACATCATATTTAAACCATTCGCATAGTCCAAATAATTTGTATCATCGCGTTCCATTTCAATCAATGTATTATAAATGATTCGAAGTATGTCATCGCTGTATAATACAGATATCTTAATAAAAATAGAGTCAATATCGACTTCTGACGATGTATGCGGCGCGGACGTCGCTAGTTCGACGTTAGTTGATTTTTTTTCATTTTGACGGTGATGTTCATAACGAATATCATATTCGTTATTATTAATATGACTTGTCTCACAATTGTTGTTACCAACATGTAGATTTATTACACTATTGCTATGATGCGAGCTTGTACCGTCCAACATGTTCTTGTACATGTGAAGTGTATGCAAAACATGATTTTTATCAGTTTGGTTGTATGTTCGAATTAAATTATTAATTCCAGTTTTTGCCAAAGAGATCAGTAGTTCAAACAATTTTGCATGTTCTATCTTTACATCAACATAGAATTTTTTAAACCTATAAAAAATGTTAAATAAATAAAATAAGTCTTCCTGCGTATCATTATTATACCATCGAGTAACAGATTGGCTATAACACGGTGCCTGAATATATAATATATTATTTTTTATTGTTAATTTGGATCCAATTGGATAGTATGATAAAAATGCAATCTGAACTAGTGCTTGAAGTGGCTCTAATATTGTTTCAAATCGCTCTTTTTTTTTATTTCCATAAAAAGTTTTATATAAAATCTGAAGTGTTGTTTGCATGTTAATTATATTCATGTTATATTTTTAAGTAATCTTTCAGAAACAATTAATTTAACGTAATATCAGTCCTATTGATTTTTAGTGTAATTTTTATTATTTTTTCTTTATAAATCATTATTAATTTTTTTTTTATTAAAAATTTTATAAAAAAAATTAATAAAGATGATCATGGAAAGTAAAAATCAATTATTTTTTATTCATATTTGTATTTATATTTGTTAAGAATATATTTGCACTCTTTATATTTTTATGAAATTGTATATTAAATTTTTCACACCATTTTATACATTTTTGTATATGTTTTTTTTTGTAATAGTCAATTTTATCAAAATGTTTATTCGTCATCACATGTAGTGTAGATAATATGTTGTCGATTTGTCTTTTTCCGAAAATTATATTCATTTCTTCTATTTTATAAATAAATGTTTTACTATAACCAACATTAAATAATGTTTCAATATATAAATTTGAACTAAGAATATCAAAGCTATCATATATTGTTTTGATAACATATTTAATTCTTTTTTTATTTTCATTTAAAAGATAGCCTTTGCATATGATATATTTTTCAGAATTTGCATATCTACTTGTTTGCGGCTTCATTACATAAACATATTTGTATAGGGAAGACAGTAAATATAAAATGTCAATCATTGCTCTTGAGAATGTGTCAAATACTTTTAATATAAAGTTTCCATTATTTGATTGCATTGCAAGCGCGTATATCACTTGAGCAATAATTAACTTTGTCGCAGTATATTCTTGATTATTAAAATCTTCAGAAAAATCAACTCCCCCATCTCCTGTAATTAAATTCATGCTATTTTTATATTTTTGATAACAATGAATGAAATTTTCACGCGACAGAATGTTGCCCGTATTATCAACACCTTTTTCAATATATACATTTGGATTTTCTTCTAAAAACTTTTTACTGTTTCTCCATCCAGGACATTTCACATCATTATTTATTAACGTCATACCATAATATTCATCATTTTTATTATTCCTAATATATGCAATTGCTTCAATAAACCCACCCGGCCCTTCTGCCAAGTGAAAAGATTTAAATTTATCTTCACAATTATGTTCGGCAATCAAAACCTCACTACTATTATTCTCATCAATATTTTGACACTCGTCCCAGTTGTGAGAATTTTTTTCATCTGTATCCGTGTTATTTTTTTTATCATAAAATGTATTTTTATTTTTAAACACGGTAAATAAATTTGAATTCCATTTCACACTATCACTTGATGTCTCGTTTTCATTTTTATCAATACCACTATTATAATGATAAGTATCATGAAGACACCATTGAATTTCATTCATATCACACACACATTTGGATAAATTATGAATATAGTCGCTTGTTAAATAATCCATTTTTATTACATCATTACTATCTTTTTCATCGTCTTTGTCTCCATTATTATTGCATAAATTAAAAATAGTAGATATTTCAATCATTTTATAAAATGAACGTGAAAGTGGCGTTAATTTGCTAACTTGTGTCTTGTGTCCAGGAATAATGGTATGAATAAATTCAAAAGGATTTGTTATCTTTTTGCAAATATCCCAACCAACATCATTTTGTTCTATTTGAACTTTGGTTTGACATAATGAATTATAAAGCGAATGACATACAGCTACGCCCGGAATATGACTTGATACTTTAAGTTGAACATCGTCATAGTTTTCTTTCTTATTCATTAAAATTTTTGGCAATAAAAAAATACTCATGATTTTCAAAAATCAACTCAATTATTATTAAAATATTATTACTTTTACTGTCTATATTCTTTTTTTCTATTGTAATTATTTTATTGTTTAATAGTTTCAGGGAGAAGGTGGAGAAGGTGTTTTTTTCAATGTTTTTCTTTTTACAAATATAACCTTTTTTTTAGGGGATTTTTCTTGTGATACTTCTCTGGGTTCTTCTCTGGGTTCTTCTCTGGGTTCTTCTTCTTCTTCGTGTTTTTCTGGGGTTACAGCAGACGGATTTACTTTTTGCCAAATCCAGTTGGGTTTGTATCGTCCTGAAGTCGTTACACGCGATATGATTCCTTTAAAAATACCGTCATTTTTTTTGTTCATGTGTTGACTTGTCATATATTCTCCAATGTAGTCATAACGAACGCTTTGAAATACAATGTATCCGCCAACACGAAGTCGGCTCCATAACACTTCAATTGACGCATACAAGAATTCGTTTAACCACATTTTTTCATTGTTGAACATATTGGTGGACTGTTTCTCCACTGTTTCATCATTATATACTTCTTTCCCCCACATCGGAGGGCTAAACATGACAACATCAGCCCATCCTGGAGGCAATTTATCAACGCCAACCGCATTCGGAAGACCATCTTCCAACATTTTCTGTTTTTCTGGTGAACCAAACATTTCAATCATTTTCTGAAAACCGGGCGTGGAAAGCGGATTCGGCTCTACACCAACATAAGTGGCGTTCAGTATAATCGCCGCCATTAAACGACTGCCGTATCCTCCCGCTCCGTCTAGTATCTTCAAACTTGAAAAATCTTCTAGTGAAGGAAACAGTAGTTTCCAGATAATAATATAAACAAATGTATTTTCAGCACTTGCCAAGTAGACCCGCTTCTCCTTTCCGTCAATTGACGAGAATTTCATATTATTACCACCATCCGTTTCCTGATTTGTAATCATTTTATGCAAATTCTCATCCGTGATTTCCAGTGACTTGCGTCGTAGTCCGCGTACAGCCTTTTCTACCAACGTTCCATTTGTAAAATGTTCATCAAGTGATGGCTCGCCTTTCGCCATTCGCACCATAATTTTTGAAGGTTCGGTGAAATAATCTACAAGCAAATAATCTTTATCCAATAGAACATGATCTGGCGATTTTATAGAAACAAATTCCCCTTTACTTTTATCAAATTGTAACATGAGATAACTGACATCTTTATCACCATCTTTTGTCAAATTCAGTTTCAAATTGTCATTTGCGCCAATGAATACTCGTATAAATTTATTTACTTCCTCTGTTTCCTTTTTACCAGTCAAAATATCATACGGCGTATTTTGTATATAGCTTTCCTTTTTCAGCGTTGCAATTGAAACATCTGCTACCTTACTTTTAATAAGTTCAAATGCTGCATGCACATCATCCTTTGTCCAATATCGAGAAACAAACGGGAAACCCTTTTCAATAATCGACACAACACGATCATGTTCTGACTCATATTTTTCCTCTTTTTCAAAGTCGATACTGAAAACCGGTTCAATTGCATGTTTATATATCCAATCCCAAAAGTCACTGCAAAAACGCTCATATATTTCAGGTGCTTCTTTTTTTACATCGTTCACACCATAATCGTGTCGCGCATTAATCTCCAGTAACTTTACGCCAACATCGCTCGTAACCATGAAATCACATCCAAACACCTCAAACCCATATTTTGACTCACGCGTGCTTGCAATATGTGGTTTATAAACGTCATATGCACACCGCAACACTTCGCGCATTTGTTGCATGATACTTTTAGCCTCTTTGTCGCTTATTCCCAGTTCTCTCGAATCTGGAAACAAGCGATTTTTTTTCGTTGACTTGAAATGTGTATCATGAATTCTTTTATTCATATAATCTGCATCCTTATACGGAAGCTCCGCAGTAATAATTTTTCCCTCGTCAAATAGAAACCAGTCCGATTTGTGATTGGGTCTCATACAAACCATAAAATACATGCGCAAATGAAATTTCTTACCCTCTATCAGCATCGGATTTCGAATATATTTTGAAACCAAATAATCTTTTGATCCTTTCTCTTTTGACTGCTTTCGTCGCTTAATAGCATTTGTAAACTCGGTTAACTCTTCTTTATTTGTGACATATACGATTCCTTCGCCGCCGCCCGCGCCAACTCCAAGCGGTTTAATAATGAGCACGCCGTCATCCGCTTCGCTGTATTCTGCTATACGTTTTTCATCACTTAAAAACCACGATTCAGCCATATATTTTTTGCAAATTTCAGGACATTTTTTATTCATCTCCATGTAAAGCTGCGCCTTGTCCGTAATTACATTTTTTGTATATGGATAGTCTGGATCAGACGTGCTAAACCCCTTCACACCATTTCCTTTCAATAAATTCTTCAGCGTAGTTTTAATTTCATAAATACTGTCTTCATAACGCAGAAAGTCGCCACCAACTGTTGCTCCAACCCATGCAAAATCGGCATTTTGCGTTTTAATATCGACTTGTTTCCATTTATGGTCTGTCAAAATATCGACAAGACGAGTGTGATTGAGACCCTGCTTATCGTGAATGGCAAATGTTTTCTGTTTTTCCGTTTTCGACACGACCACAGTATGTCTCAAATTTGTACAGTCTACATCTCTAACTTTTTTATAAATAAAGTAGTCGTTCAAGAAGGAGAGCGTTTTTTCTTCATTCGACATTCCAAGCGCTTTTGCGTACAGCGTATTGGATGAATGATGTTCGCGCATAATTCTAAACAACTCTTCAAAAGACGCGCGACTCTTTCTGAAAATATCGCCCTTATCCAAATGATGCGGCTCAAAACCATATTTGGACATCATACCATCAAGATACTCAAAATTTACCAGATACTCTGAAATATAATTGCCGATGGATTCCTGCCATACTTGAATTTCATATCCCAAACTAAATTCATCTGGAGGAAATCGAAAATCGTCTTCATATTTTTTCACAATTTCAATTATTTTTTTTGATGCTTCTGGTTTTCCACCCTTGAATAATATAAAACTTTCATTTTTTTTCACCCCGTTTCGTTTGAGCAAATCAAAAACTTTCTTTCCGTTAAACGTGGTTCCAATAAAAACGCCGCCAACCTTTGTGCATTCGCACACGTTTCTCAAAAATCCGTTCAACGTGTCTTCGTTTTGAAACATGTAATGCACTGCAAACTGAATTGACGAAATGTCAAAACCCGCTTCCCCTTTTCCATAGTTTGCAACAACGCCATTTAGTCCTAGTTTCTTCAACGCATCTACACTACCTTTTCCAAAAATGGAATTTGATATTTCGCGCGTAAGTTGGCTTGAACCCGAAAATGCCGAACCATCTTTTATATTTCTGCTTGTATTTCCAACCACAAACATGGCTTCCATTTTTTTAGCATTTTCTCTCGCGAAATTCACATACCGCATACATGCCCCGTTTGCCGGATTTTCAATATTATCTCTCGAAATATCAATTCCGTATACAAATGAGAGTCCTGATTCTTTCCATTTATACAAATCACCCGCTTTTCCAACCGCAAAATCAACGAGTGTGTCTCCAGCCTTGCTCATCTCAAATATCAGCGCCGCTTTCACAAATTTGTTATGAAAATCACGTAGTCCTTCTGTCAATCTTTCTGTGTTGCTATTACTACTCGATTTATAGTACACTTCGGATATGGATCCGACCTGACCTTCTGTATTCGTTTCATCGTAGTTTATATTCCTATCCATTCCTGTAATAATCTCTTCCGTAACCGGATAGTGAATGGAATACCAAACACTGTCTGCCGTCTTGTAATCATTTCCAAAATTTTTACCATTTTTTCGCAGATCGGCCGTCTTATCATAACGAATGCGCAACGGAATCCAACGTTTCTCTGGTTTGTCATACTTGAATTCGACAATTGTCAAGTCTTCAAACACTTCTGCACCTTCTTCTGTAACCATGTCGCCATCCGAATTCAGTTTCATCAAACAAAGTCCAGCATTAGCATCGTATGGACTGGAAGGAAGAAACTGAATTGGTTTATAATCACCTGAACCGCCTGCGATCTTGTCAATGCTACCTTCATATATCATGGCACACGCATTGGGAATGATTTTATTCGACCGATTTGACGGATCAAACCCAACTTTTAACACCAGTTCTTTATACGATTCAACTTGTCGATTCGATAACATGTTAATTCCGCTTATGGATCCGCCATCAATTTTTTCAATCACTTTATCTCGATTGGTTTTATCATCTTTTACCGTATTTACAAGAAAGTCAACCGTGTTATATTGCGGTGGTTTCCATTTGAATGAAAGCGCCCATGTAAATTTCCGATCAAGCGGGCCAACTTGACCCGGTGTAGTGCCGCCTACTCCTGTATTGCATGGCGTAAAAATCAAACCATCGGTTATATATTTGTATTCGCTTTCCAAGCACTGCTTACATAAAGCAAATATTCTTTCTGACGCATTTTCTTCACCACTTTTTGTTTCAAAAATAGAACCTATACCCGCTATCCCTTCTCCATCGTCAAAATAAAATCGCTTGGGTTGAACTGATAGCACACTCTTCGCATTTTTTAAAACCGGTTTCGCGTCCATGTTTGCAATATATTTCAACATTTCAGAGTGACGCGATTTATCCATGTGCTCTTTATTCGTCGTATAAAAACTCCGTTCGCGCACGCTCTCACCTTTCAGAAAGTAGATATCAAATGCCAGATACAAGTTAATAAATGCACCATTCTTATCATGCAATACATGCTCTCCATCTAGAAGCGTGTTGTGAAACGCCTTGATATCAACAACCAATCCTGTAAATTGCACATTTAAAAGCGGATCAATCAAATACATTTTACCACCGGTTGAAATAAACAACAATTTTCGCAACCCATCGGCCTTGTCTGTAACGGAATAATTTTTACGAATGCTCGGCATCTTATATGCCCCTATTGGCGCAATATTTTTAATTTGAAGCGTCACAGATGACGGACCAATGAATGCGATTCGAGAAGGAGGTCGAACATCTCCACCGTAAATCAGTTTCGAGTATTCATCTTGCACTTGTCGCATTTCATCATTCGAAATTGGGAAATTGCTCGATTGAATTCCTGATAAAATGGTTTTGATGCATTCTCTCAACCCCTTCAATAGTGACTCTAATAGCGATGGCGATTGTGACTGCGATTTCAAATTCAATACTTCGGAATTCACCATCTCAATCTCCACTTCATACTTGTCCTCGCCCCGCATTACATTCGCCGATTTAAAATTGCCATATGATTTTTTCAACGGTGTAAATGTATCCTTTACAACACTGATATCAATTCGAACCGGATAATCTGGATGTGTAAATGCGGTTCTTCGAATGTATCGAAAGTTTTTACCTGCAGTTTTCCAGTTTGCAACAATTTGTTCGCGCTCGTCTTTTCCAATTTCGCGTTCGGTTTGAAGTGACACCCTAAAATCAAAATCGGTATTGTCAACCGGACGAACATCCGAAGTAAATTCAGACCCATCTTCGCGAATCACCTTGTGTTCCATGTTTCGCTTGATTACCATGGTCGCATTTTTATCCGCAATTGAATTATCAATGCAGAAATTCTGTATATTGGAGAATCCGTCAAGTTGAACACGGACATCAGAGTCATTTAGAAAGATTCTTAAACTATATTCTTCGCTGGATTGCTGAAACTGGAGCGATTTTAGCTTTTTAATGACATTGGTGACATTATCCTTCGTCAAGGGAGTCGATTGTCTCATGGTCCCAAAACGAACTTCTAATTCTGGTTCTAATGACAAGGACGATGACTCACTTGATGCTGCTTTTGTAATTTCATCTAAATATGTTTTCACAATTGTGTCGAATTTTTGTTTTTCTTCGCTCTGTTTTTCTTTATCTTTCGCCACTACTATTTTACCTTTATCTCCTTCTTCGCGTCGTTTTGAGGAAGACATTGTCCACTATTATATACTTTATTTAGATAATTCTATATTGTTCAATTTTATAATAATTTAAATCATTTATTATAAAATGTTTTTTAACTTTTTATATTTTATAATATTATAATAGTATAAATGCAAACAAGAGTGGCAGACATTGCTGATTCTCTCCCTAATGATGATATTGATGAAGTAACTGATGAAGTAACTGATGAAGGAAATATACATTCAGAAATACATATTTCACAAGTAGATGATTTGGTTGTTGAAGGAACTGGAAAATACCTAGTAAATGGTCAAGAAAGTAAATGTAGCGTAAAAATAACCTTAGAGGATGTTAAGCAATATGCAGCGGATGTGGGTACTTTTGCCCCCAGTGCTTTTATTTTCATGTCAGAATTTTCGTGTACGGCGCCGGCGCCAAGAAAATTAGCAAAACAACTGTTATTTAAAGTTTTAAATTTCGTAAGAAATGTAAGAGGAGATGGTCTACTCACAATAGTCACATTTGAAAAAAAACACGTTGGATTTTTACAATTCGAATTAGCAGGAGTAGCTACAAATATTAAAGGAAAAAATGCAATGTACATGTTTATAAACTCTATGATGAATAACCTAGACCCTATAAATTACAGAGAGCCCGCTAGACCGAGAACACCAGTATTTGATTCTGATTCTGATGGCGGTGGAAAAAAAAATCATACAAATAGAAAATATACAATGAAAACAACAAAAAATAAAAAATCGAGAAAAAGATGGTCCTTGAAATATAAAAAAAGCATCAACTGCAAGCGACCTCACGGATTTTCACAGCGTCAATATTGTAAATATGGCCGAAAAAAATGAAACATGGCCAAAAAAATGAAATTAAATTAATTCAAGAATTCGCATATACCATCATATAAAAATTGTTTTGTTTTTTTCTCTTTAAATGATTCCGTAACACCCGATTTATTTGAAAGCACAACTTTATTGTAGATTTCAAGCAAATCTGCATGCGTATAGGATGAAATGGATTTAATTGGCGTTAAAACAGTTTCCATCTTCCATTTTGATTCGCGAACCTGTTTCGCGTATTCTGACGACGCCTCTTTCGTTTTAAAAACATGAATACCCAATCCACCTTCCACTTCCTCGACAATGTGCGTCGCCAATGTATCTCCTATTCCGTAAAGCTCGCAATAACAATTCTTTTTCATAAAAATTGCAGAAATGTTATAAATAATACAAAGTCCATAGAATCCTTCCAATGTGAGCGGAACATCTCCAGACAATTCATTCTCGATACGAACTTTATTCAGTTTATGTTGTTTAAACACATTTGGCAATTTACGCATTTTTTCAACCGCACCAATTTTTATTTCTTTTTCTGTCACGAATTTTGTTTTCAAATACTTGTATGCGTCCTCTCCATTCTGCATTATATAAAATGCCCAAAATAATTTATCCTTGTCTCTTGTAATATGAAACAAATAAGAAATCCCACTATGATTGTCATTATGGATGTGTGTTTCTTTATTTTCTGATTTGATTGGCAGTTGTTCCATAACTTGTGTTTTATTCACTTCTGTTACTTGCGTTTCTTTTGTTTGCATTTTTACAACTGGTTTTACTCCCGAAATTATTGGCAATCGTACAACATATTCTTGAAGTAACTGGACTGTTTGTTCTAATTCTGAATTCATGATTTATTTATTATTATTTGATCCAAATCTTTAATATTATTTGAAATATTGATTCGAAAGCGTCATTTTTTTCTTTTCAAATTCACACATTTGATTTTCTTGATTGTGAACAAATGTAACATATTCATTCATTTTATGAATTACATCCAAATTCACATAAGATAAATTTAAAAAAACGCCATTTTTATTTTCACTAAATGTAATATGATTTTTATAAAGAATTCTCAAAATCTCAACTTGATGAAAATTTGGGAGTGCTTCAATATTATCTCTCAATATTTTTAATGATTCGGTAAAAGGAGTTTGTGAAGACGTTTTTTTTATTATTATTATATTATTATCACTATTATCATTATTATCGAAATATGTAAGAGCGTCATCGCATTCTTGTATACTTTGCATGCTAATATAGTGGTTACAACAGTATAAATATAGAATATATTATAAATACTATATTGTATATCTTTTTATATTATCTTACATGAATATTTAATTTGAAATTTATTTATTAACTATTATTGTTATTGTTATTATTGTTATTATTTACATTTTTTGCATGAATTTGTGACCGCATTTTAATGTTTGATTCTTCATCATATTTCTCAATCATTGTAGTATATAAAGTAGCCCATCCTATTCCAATCATGTTGTTATATGTTTATATTTATATATACTGAATATATTTATATTATGTTATTAAATAATTTTTATTCATCAATAACATTTAAAAAATTATTTAATGCCGACAATACTTGAACGTGTAATAAGAAACGAGTGATACTGCAATTAACATTGGAATTGATTCATATGACATGTTTGTAGTTTTCAAAATGATCAATGCAGATGAAATCGGACTTCCAAAAATCGTGCTAAAAAATGCCGTGATACCAACGATAATAGATTGAATATGTGGAACGGACGTAAAATTATCGTATAAACTTCCAATTCCACCACCAATCGACATGAAGACAAATTTTTGTCCGCCTGAACATCCAGAAATAAATGTCAAAATTACATTACAAACAAATTGAATCAGAGTATTAAAATTATAAGTGCACGAATCATTCAATTCACAATTCACCAAATTGATTCCACTACCCACAATTCTTGTCGGATTTTCCGAGTAGTTTATCAAAGTAGCAACAATCAGTCCAAATAATATTGGAATAGCATGTAACAATAGTTTACTCTTGTTGACCAGATACTGCACGCCGTAAAATAACAACGTCATTGTCTTCATCAACGCGGATGCAATTATACCACATATTACGGCCAAAAATAAATACTGAACAATATGGACGACATTATAGGTGAACTCTACCGGGACTTCTTGAAATAAATCACCGGTTTTGTCATTTGTAATACTGTAAGCAATGAATATGCCAAGACAACAATAAATAACATTCGAGATAATATTCGAAGACCCTTCGCGTATCGATTTTTCAATGGATAAAACGAACGATGCGAGTGGAGAACGAAAAAGTAGCGTGATTCCAAAAATGTATCCTAAATACAGTAAACTTTCAAAATTTAATTCAGATGCGATATTTTTAAATACGGTTTTAAAGAGAGAATGAGCATATAATAACAGTATCATCGACATATAAATCATTGGTGTTTCCGGTCCGAGAGCTCCGCCGGCATATAGCGCAATCAAACTGCTTGCAATAATCGCTAAAATTGAAGTAAATGGAAAATCAGTTTTAAAATAATTTGGAAAATCTACATTATTAAACAAATTATAAATATTAGAATTTAAAGGTCCGTTGGCATGTTTAAAAAGAAACGATCGAGAGGCAATCCAAAAAAGCAACGGTGTTAACAAATACATGGTTTTTGAATTTTTAAAAATATTCATTTTTGCTTCGAGAGATAAGTTTACAAATGCATCTCGATACAAAATGCAGATGAATCCAACGGAATAAAGTACAATAATAAGGAATATAACTGTTATAAGATGTTTAATTATGTTCATTCATTTATTGATTACTATAATTATATAAAAAAATAATAAAAAAATATATTTTTGTTACTTTTTATTATTATTTATTTTTTTTAATATTTCATATTTATGTATTTCTCTCAAATCTCTCTAAATAAACATTGTATAATTATTTATATAAAATCATGATTCATATTTTCGATTATTCATTTTTATAAAACGATTTGACAATAAGTTTATAGAGAGATTTGAGAGAAATTTATTTTATTATAATATAATAATAATATAAAATATTATAAAAAGTAAATAAATAAATGGGTTCATCACAGTCATTACAATCTGATGAAACAGATTTTAATTCTTCTTCAACAGCAACAGCAACAGCAACAGAAGATAAGCAAATATTAAAAAATGAACAAACACGACTACAAATTCAACAAGCAAAAAAGATGTTAGATGAAAGAAAAAACGCACAAAAAGTAGTAGTAGAAGAAAATGAAAGAATAAGAGAACTACAAAGAAATAAATTAAAAAAAAACTCAGCACTAGCCATAGCACTAGCAGTAGCAAATGCAGAAAAAAACGCAGAAAATTACGAAAAACAAGCAGAGAATATACAAGCAGAAGAAGCAGCAAAATTAGCAGAACTAGCCAGACAACAAGTAATAGACGAAAGAAAAAAAAGAAAGAAACAAAAAGAAGAAGAATTAAATGATATGTTTTTTAGAAGTTTTGGAGGAAGAACGAGTAAGAAAAGAGATACAAATCTTAAAAATAAATATAAAAAAGATATAAAATATACAAAGCGACGTAGAATGCGTAAAAGTAAAAAATATAAAAAATAAAAAAAACATTTTCGAATTCATCCCACGAATTCGTTTCAACTAATGTTTAAAATTAGTGTTTAAGTGTTTAAGTATTTAGCGTTTTTCTTTGAAATTTGTCTTGTTTTTTTTCCACAATTCTTTGGCTGCCTTTTTTCCTGTTTGTAACTCTGTAACCACTTCTTGCATGGGAAGATAGAAATAATCCTTGTTTTCTTTTGTTAAAAAGAAGGTCCTTTCAATATTGACAGGTCGCGGAATATGACGGCGGTGTTTGGAAACCAATGGTCCAAAGATTGTGTCGCGTGACGGAACATGGAATGCATAGCTTGTAAAATCATAAGGATAATGCCATGGTTTCTCCATATGAGGAGCAACATAAGCGGAAACCAAATTGGGTTCAATTGCTGCAAAGGTAAGTAATCCTGAAACCAATCCTTGACTGCATAGCTCTAAATGTTTGGCTTTTGTTGTTTTCACATACCTTGCATAAGATCCTGTGCAGTTGTCAAACAAGTGTGCAATGTCATAGCTGAACAACTTTGGACAAATTGCTTGACATGAAAAGACAGTATTGCAAACCATAATACTTATAGACTTGCTATCAAATGCGATGTTGTTTTTTTCACAAAATATTTGACGAGCGTTCAAACTCGACGTAACAACTTGTCTGTATTTCATAGATCGCGCTTGAAGCAACCAAAACATATGAAGCAGTTTTTTGAATTCAGGGTCTTCTCGAATGGTTTGAAGTGAAAGAAATCCGCGTTTGAATTGTTTGACTGCATGTTCGAGGCGTGGAATGTTTGAAACATACAATGCATCGAGTTGCGCTCGAGTTTCTTGGATTTTTTCAAACGTTGTGTCTTGTGCTGCGAGATTTCTCTGTTCGGGGCCATATCCGATGTTTTGAAGATCTTGAATCACACTTGGGAGATTGTAATAGTATCTGCACCCAATCAAGTACTCCGATGCTAGCGCAGAGTGAATGTATTTCGCAGTGAGGTCTGCATGTTTTTTTGAGTATTTAATTGTCCATGGCTCTGCAGATGAAATTCCAAAAAGACGTGACACAAGAAGTCCTGTGATTGCAGACTGTGCTATGAGATGAGTTTTTTGAAATGCCGTGAGTTCGGTAAACGGCGTTTTTGAGTTTTCATTTTCATGAACACGAGCGACTGCACGCATGGAATCAATGTGGTTGTGATTTGAAAAATAGTTTTGTTGTTGTTTTTGGTTTTTTGTTCTGAAATATGGGTACAGACACTGGGCATCCAGAACAGTTTGTGATGAATGATGTGATGCCTTCGTTAGACAGTGGTGGTATGGAAACGACCTTTGAAGTCGCTTGCATGTTCTGTCATTTGATGCATCTTCATGGAAATAATACTGCTCCAAATGTTGTCTTGTATTGTGTTTGTTATTATTATTATCATATATTCTCCATGTGTTTCGATGGGTTACAAGAAGTGTGTAACCACTTGCTCCTCTTGTTGTTGTCGATGTCATCCTTGAATCCGAACTCTAACAATATTATAATAAATGTAAAACAATTCAATTTACATAATTATTGTTGAATTATTTTATATTGTTTATTGAATTATTTTATATTGTTTATTGAATTATTTATATTTTTTCTTACCAGCTCTCTGTGGGGGTCTATATCTACGCTGCAAAATTTCCCAATGTTCATTTAATTCTTGTGATTTTTTTGTATCTTCAGGAGTTCCTACTTTAGCAGGATTAATATATAAAAAAAGAGGTTTTTTTATACTTTGAAGTGTTGTTATATTTACACCATTTACATCAACGGGTAAATATGGAATTGATAATTCACCTTTTTGAATTATATTATTTATAAAAATAATAGCAGCAATTACTTCTCTATCATTTGGTAAAGATCGAGGTTTTATTTCCTGTAAACTCGCCCACTCTTTATGTTGTTGTTTTCGCTGTTCTTTTTGCTTTCTTAATTCATGTAAATATTCTGCATTTTCTGGAGTTTCTTCTTCTTCTTCTTCTTCTTCTTCTGGTTCTTCTGGTGTGATTTTTGATTTTTGCATTCTAAGCATTTTTAAAAAAGGAGGAGGTATTTCTAATTCATCAATGATTTGTTCTTGTTTTTGCGAAACTTCTCCTACTGCTGCTGACGGCTCAAACTCTAAGCGTAATGTTTCATCTGTTTCAGCCGACATTGACATTAATAATTTTGTCTCAACTTGTTTCATATTTTCCAAAAAAGCAAAAAAGGATGACAAGTTTTCATCTTTATGATCCCAATTATAAAAATATCCATGTGGAAATTTATTGTAGTCTCCAGGTAGTCTACTGTTTTCATCTATTGGAAAACGTACATCAATCGAACTAAATCTCGGATTTTTTTTCAGCTTTAATAAAATAGCCAATAATTCAATACGATTTAATAAATAAAATAATCCGCAATAATGATGTTTTACTCCCATACCTCTTCCAATTAAGTTATCTGTTCCATATAAAAAAAACATTCCTGATAACTGGTTTGTGATATCAGCAACATTAATTTTTACCTTATCAGTTATTATTCGCAATCTATCAGGTGAGTTACATATTTTAAGTAACTTATTTGGATTTTTACTAATATTGTATCTTTCTCCTGACATTGTTTCAAATGTTATTATGCTACTCTTACCACGAAATATTGCCGAGTCAAGAAAATTAAACACGTTATTTGTATCATATGTTCCACCATACATTTTCTTCACCGTTCGATGATATTTTTTATTTGTTTGCCTACGTTTATTTTTATTTTTTATGTTTTTTTTAGATTTTTTGAATACAGTATTTTTCATTTTTCTCATTTATTATAAATAAATATAATAAAATATTTTATTTCCAAGGTAAATTTTTTAATAAATTCAATACATTATCATTTTCATGATGCTTTATCTCTCGAATATATGCCGACGGATTTTTTGAAATGTTTACTAAAAGCTCGGTATCATGTTTCAGGTCTCCAGTCAAATGAATCACTTGTCCCGGAAAATATGTATCAATTTTGATACACCCTAAATAAATCGGAGTTGTATTATAAACAAGACAGTTGGTAATTTTTTCCGATAAATAATGAGGATGGCGATAATTTTCGATACAAATACTTAGTGAATAGGACTCGTAGGGTTCTTTATCTTTGAACGGACCTTTTATATTTTTACAATTTGGGAAACGCTTTGAATGTATTTCTGTTCCATTTCCCCAAATGTCAATTGGCAAATTGTTTATCAGTATAAATGCTGCAAGTTTGTGCCGATACGCATTGCCAGGCGCCTTCATTTTTTTTGATACAATAATTGAAATTTTATTTCGTTGATTTGCTTCAGTATTATAATACTTTTCTTCCAAACTTGGCAGAATCTGTGGATGAGGAACATGCCACATGTATCCGTGATGTTCTTTGAAAAACGTGCTAGTTAGGTTTGGGTGGATGTGACCAATATAGTATTGACCCACGGATTTTTCTGCAAAATGAATAAAATCATATGAAAGTCGTAAATAGGGTATGGGTTCAAATGCTAATCCGAGCACGCGTTCAGGAGGAACAGATATATCAGGAACAATGGGACAATTCAATAAAATTGCGTGTGTATACGTTTGATTTAACGTGATGTATAAGCATTTTTCTGGACCATAGTTTTCCATTTGATTTACCCTACACTTTTCTTCATATTCTTGTTTGCAGTTTTCAGAACTACAAAAATCTGAAAAAAAACGAATTCGTATAAATCTCTCTTCAAAATATTGTTTTGCATTTATAAAACATACGTGATCGCATGATTTGCGTTCTTGTAGAAATATTAATTTTGATTCCAAAGAAGTTTCAACGAGACAATGATTAAAAATACGCTCAATATACAGCGAATTGGAATTCAAATTTAAACTATTTTTTGATGTTGAATTCGAGTAACAAATGCAGCATATGTTTCTCTCTATAAGTGTTAGATAAAGAAGGAGTGCATGAAATTGTGACATTATAGTATTACTTTCGGAATTTATTTTTGAAAAATTATTATTATTCATGAAGTCATATTCATTTTTTAAAACAATATCATCATAGTGTTTAAATAAGTCTCTCTTCATCAATACTGTTGAAAATAAAAAAGGACACGCTGTAAACAATGATAACTCTATTTTTTTAATCACCCTTGGAACAACGGCAGAAATAGATTGTGTGGAATGCGTTGACTCGCATCCAATTACGTCATAGTCGCTTGATGTCATTAGGTTATATTGTATTTGCAATTTGTTAATATTCCATATATCATGTTCTATATCAAAAAATGAAACATATTTAGATTGAGAATTTATTACATAGCTATTGTCGCTACCGTTATCATCGTTATTATTTATTTTGAAGAGTGTATTTAAATTAAAATAAGAATCGGAAGTATAAACAATTTTTATTCTTGGATCGTTTTCTTTTACATTTATATTATTATTATCATTATTGTTTTTATTCTCTCCACTTTCATTCAACATCATAACATTTTCTACGTTTGTTACAAGCAAGAGTTCCCAATCAGCATACGTTTGATTTAAAATAGAAGTTTTGATCGATGAAAATAGAGAGATGGACGGTTTATCATTTTTATCATATTTAATATAATTTTTAGGTATAAATGAAAAAATAGTTATCATACTTATATTATTTTTATTTTTAGTTAATTTTAATATATTATTATTTTATAGGTTTATTTTATTAAATTGTTTTTTAACAAATTTTAATATTATGATTATAAGAAAAAATAAAAATAGAACGAATAAAACAAAATATTTTAGAAAATATAAGGGCGGTACATCATTCGAACAAAAAGGTGTTGCCGCTCAACTTCGTTCATCTGCACCTCATAACAGCGAACTGCGTAGAAAATTGAATGAAATTGTACATAGCGGAGATTTTTATGAATCAAAAGAACGTAACGGGTTTTTAAATTTGAACAATGATTATGATGAAGAAGCTCAAAGTGTATTGAATGATGCGGTCGACTATATTCAAAATAAAAAAGAGTTGACTTCGAAAATTAAAAGACGAGTGTTACAAGGAATTGCACCTGTTGTTTCTACCCCCTCAAGAACAACAGTTTATCATAAAACGTCTACGAAAAGAATGAGAACGCGAACACCAACAAAAAATAATACGATAACGAGTACAATGACAAAATCAATGAATTCAACACAAAATCGAAGCAGAAGTCAAAGACGAACAAGAAGAAAGTTAAGAATATAATAATAATATAATAAAATCAAATTTAAATAATAATAATAATAATAATAATAATATAAATATGTAATATGTATTATACTGTACAACAAAAAAAGTTATAAAATAAGAATGTTTAAACAATTACATTTTATCAAAGATACTTTTTTATTTTCAACCTATTATCCATTTATTTTTTTATTCAAATTTGATATTAAAAAAAAAAAAGAATATAATTCAAAAATTCATTCAACAATTTTACATTATTTAAACTGTAAATTATATCGAATTTCAGAAAATAAAATAAGTCATTCAAAAAATATAATTTATTTTTCGAATCATCGTTCATCTGCAGATTTCATTATTGATAATATTGTTACAGAATATTGTAGTAAATTTATTAGTAGAATGCTGACTGCATATGTTCTACCGTTATATTCATATATAAGTGGATATTTATTAATGGATGTAATGATTTTTTTTAGACGTGGAAAAACTACCATTGATGAGTTTGAAAAATTAATTAAACATAACCAGATGAACAATCTATCAGGAAATGATATTCTTGTTTATCCAGAAGGAACACGACGTCCAGGACAAGATTATGCATGTGATCTAAAAAAGGGACTCATTTATTATGCATATAAAGAGAATTGTCCAATTCAATTTATCATTTCAAAAAATAAAGAAAAACTTTTAAATGAAAAAAAATTAACTGTCGAAAAAAATGTTAATATATTCGTGCATTATAGTCATGTATATTATCCCGATTACACCAAATATAAATCCATGCAAGAATTTTATGATTATATAAATACAGAATGGAAAACAACGTTTGATGCAGTGTATGATTCAGATGCAAACTATGAATCAAATATATACAATTATGAAGAGATTGATTTAAAAAAAATACATGATGATAATTATTACATAAGTAAACCGATGTTATATACTATACGTTTTGCCATCGTTTCTACAGCTATTCTTGCATTTGCAATTTTAATATAATAAATAAAATGAATAAAAATAACTGAACAATAAAAATAATATAATATAAAATTGAAAGTTTTATATTATTTATTAATATTGATATGCGCGCGCGCGCGTTATAACGCTAAATCAAAATCAATGCGTCCTCTCAAGCTTGTTCATCCAATAGACCTTGTATCTGGGAAAACCTATCTTATTCAAGAAAAACGTCCAGAATATGCACACCTAAACTGTAAAGGCACATTTATAAAAAATGATTATCCATTACATCCTTACCAATGCACTATAACACACTTTTCAAATGTCGTTCTAACTGGCAATAAAATATGTCCTGATATAAACCTTCGACTTCAAGATACATATTGGAACTATTATGAAGCGGATGCAGTGACACAAGCATACATTAACCATGTCCTTCGCCAAATTACAGGCGATCCATCATTTATAATGAATTAAATTTTATATTTAGACACTTTAAAATTCATAATGAAACGACAACCAATGTAACGTAACACCCATCAAAATTCGGGGTATTTGTTTCTATTCTTTTTTTGTGTTTTAAAATATAATAAATAAAACAACATTATTTAAAGATATATAATTTATAATTACTATAATTATGATTACACAAACTATAAATGCTGTAAACACAATATTATTTTTAATCAAAACACAATACATTGCGCTATACAATATTTTATTTGAAGTCATATTTGGAAAATCAGATGTTCAAAATATATTTAAACGTGTGTCCGATTCGTTGAAAATAAAGTATTCAGGCGAAGTAGATAACATTAATCCAAATGCAGATGTTTATTTATTTAATCATGTGAGTTGGACAGATTTTTTTGTGGATAATAATATTATTGGCGGGAGCGGATGTTATTTTTCTAGATTTGCAATATTTTTTGCACTTCCTCTTACTTCTATTTATGGATTATTAAACAGTTTTATTTATTTTTTCAATAGAGCTAGTAAAAATATAAAAGACATTATAAAAATAGGTTTCAAAACTACGATTCATAAAAATAAAAAAAAGGTTATTTTCTATTTAGAAGGAACAAGAAACAAAACAAATAATATTATACCTTTAAAAAAAGGGGGGGTGAATCTAATATATGATATGGGTTATTCTGTTCAAATTATTAATGTAAAAAATAAAGATAAAGTTTTAGATGAGAAGAAAATGCAACTGAATGAAAATATTATGTGCGACATTGTAACGTCTACAATTATACATTCACGCGAATATACTAATTTTGATGACTTTTATGCAGATGTATGTAAAAAATGGGAAGAATGTTTTTATCGAACAAGTGGAAAAAGCGAAGTTGTAGAACTTGGAACAAAAGAAAATATTAAATTTATATCTCGATTCTATTTTACTGGATTCATAAGTTTCTTGTTACTACTTTCCTATTTTCATTTGAAATTATTTATTGGAATTGTTCATTTATTTTACATTGGTATGATCATTATATCGAAAAATATATCAACCTTGAATAAGGTACACATTCAGTCTTTTGTATTTTATTATAATTGGTTTCAAGTATTACTAAGTCTAACAATGTCGATATACGGTATAAGCATTTTTAATAAAGATAATCCGTTATTATTGAATGATTTTGATGAAAACATATACATTAAAAATTTTATATTGTTACATGCCTTTTCAAAGGTTATAGATTTTATAGATACTGCAATACTTATCGTTAGTGGAAAACAACTTTCATTTTTACATACGTATCATCATTTAAGCATTGGACTTATTTGGTTTTATGTATATAATGAAAATATTAATTCTGTATATTTTGGCGCAATGGTAAATAGTATTGTCCATACAGTCATGTATTTTTATTTTAATTATAGTCACAAATTGAGATGCATAAAATCATGGATTACAATGATGCAAATAATGCAGTTTATTATATTAATTATTCATCCCATTATTTTTATATATAATACAGAAAATGTGTGGTATAAAAAACTTGCATATTTTCAAATGTTATATCAATTTTCAATGATCATTTTATTTGGTAATTTTTATTATAAAAATTATATTTGTTCTAAACAAAAACGGGTAGAAATGAAATGAAATGAAATATATAAAAATGCAAGTACAAATAATAAGTCCACATAAAAAACGAGGTACTTATTATTTATTTACTAATTTTTAATTTTACTATTAATTTATTTCATAAAAATAATAAAATAACCATTTAAATATCCAAACTAATTGATGTTCTCTCCGACTTTTGTTTGCGTTTACTCTTACTCGGAAAATTATCGTTCTTCATTTCATTCAAGTCTGATGCACTAATTGTGCTTCCGCCAGCATTTGAGCTTTTATCTTTATCCTTATTCATTGTTACGCCTGGTGCAGAAGCTGTCGAGTTATCAACTGTAACTGTTTTTGTCTTCAATCCTGACAACAGGGATGAAATATCAGAAGGCCCCTTCATTTCTGGTCGTAAACTTTGCTGTATCGTTTGCGACATATTACCGCGACCCATCAAAATATCCGGTCTGGTGTTTGTGAGATCCCCCGGACGCCTGGGTGGTGGCGGCGCATTTTCACCCTTGGTTTGAATGGGTGGTGGTGGCGGGCGCTGCGGCATTGTCGGCATCGGCATATTCATTTGTTGCGCCGGATTATATTGAGGTTGATGTGAAAACGGTGTTGCGCCTGCATTTCGTGATGACGACATTCCGGCAATGTCATTCATGAAATTCCCAAACCCACTTCCTCCACCGTTTCCTCCAGAACCGCGCGTCGCATTCGACATGGAAGATACTGCTGCTTGAGTGAATTGCTGCATTAACTCCGGATTTTGACGCATGATGTCATCCATTCCCGGCATGGCAGATTTAAACATAGTGTTTGTCATATGCAACATAATGGCGCTTCCGCCTAATTGAAATAATAGTTTGAGTTCCGGTGCCATCTTTGCCTTGGATTTATACTTTTCGTGCAACTCTCCAAAAATTTCATCATAATCATCAATGTTTTCATTCACTTGTTCCGACCAACCGTCCAGCTTCAAATCAAATGGATCAAATTTATTATTCAAAAATTCGAGTCCGGTAATACATGCCATCAACATTTTACCTTGAAATTTTACACTGTTTCTACGTTCTCGTTCCTCCACATGTGTTTCATATTCGCCCTTCATTTCCGAAAGTGATGATTCCATATCATATTTTTTTGTAAGCCGAATACCCTTTTTTTCTAAATCCTCCAGTTTTTTAATGTATTTGAATTTCTCTCGAAGCAACTCTTCTTTCGTAAGCTGTGGCTGCGAATCAATCGGTACATCCGGATGAATAGGTACGTTATTAAACTTTCCAAATCCATCCCATGTCGGCTTATCGTCATCAAACAGCGCTGTTGAAGCACCGATTCCGCCGTTATTCATACCACTACTACCACTTTCATCAACGTTTAAGTGTATTCCGCCACCAATACTATTTGATAGAGAATCGTGTTTGTTCACATGAATCGATGATGATGAAGAAGAATGGGACGGTCCTGAACCAAAAAGATCTGAACGCATTTCTTTTACATTTCTTGAATCCATGTCGCGCAAATCATCTTCCAAACTTGTAATATCGTCCAAGTTGATATTTGTTGATGCGCTCTTATCTCCGCTCGATTTAAATCTGTCATTCATAAGCAGCTCTAAACCACCTCCAAAGTTTGATGATTTTTTTCCGCCGCCGCCATCTCCAATATCCAAAGATCCTAAATCAATTACTTCGGGTTCCATAATTTTACTTTTATTTATTAATATGTAACTTACAACTTTTATTTTTAAGTCATACGCATAATAATTATATTAATGTTTTCATTCTTTTTCTTTTATTTTATTTATTTTTATTCTCTCAATCTTTCTATTAATTTGAATGAGAGAGATTATTGGTTAGAATAATATGACTTGATAAAAATGCATCCAGTTCGAATGCGATTTTATTATAATGCAGGTGCGCATAATAATATCCTTGAAGAAAACAATCCGCCAAATCGTCGTTCTTTTTATGTTTATCATAATTCGTTATCCATTCATTCAATTTCGGATAAAATAATAAGAGAGACCTGCACACCATTTTTCCTGCATCCTTTCTCATTTTGTATAATTTTTTTTCACTTTCTATAACATTATCTAAATTACCACCCTCGCTTAATCCAGTTTTTTTATTTATAATGGATTTAAATAATTTCAACTTGTTTGTTGCCGATATAAATTCAATGTTTGTTATATTCCGCATAATAAAATACTGCGATATCATCCCTTGTAACACATTCATTCTTCCCGCCAAATTTCCGATTTGATTTTCAATTAGAACCGCATCGATTTTATCCATATATTCTGCGAAAATAAAATCCAAATGATATTTTATGTTTTTACCGAGATCGACAATGTTGATTTTATTACATGATACCTTTTTTTTAGAAAGCGGTACAATGTATGGCGTTTGTCCACTTTTCGAATTTGATTTTAAAAGTTTGACGTGGATTGGCAATCCCGTTTCTTCTGCATGTTTTTTGCAATATATTTTTACATCTTCTGGCAACATTGTATTTGAATGCGTGCAATAGGTTGCCGCTTTTTTACACTTGGAACATTGTTTTACATTTGCTTTTGCTTCCAATTCCAATTGGTCACACGACAAGTCAATTATATTCCACTTTACGATTTCTATAAAATGTTTACTATTTTTTTCGGACGGATCGATTGAAAGTAAACAATATGCAAGATTTTTTATCCCGACATCAAAGCTTAAAATTATCATAAATATATAAATATTTATTTATATACATATATATTTATGTCTTCATATCTTAACCATTCATTATGATTATTTATGACTATGAGTTTCGTTAGATAATTGCGTATTCATATCATTTTTATTTACAATATTGAAAACACCCATCATACCTTTATCTTGGTGGAAAAGAATGTGACAATGAAATACAGTTTTTCCAGTGAATTTTTCAAACTTCATGCGTAAAACAACATATTCAAAAGCCGGGACTAGAATAGTATCCTGTAAACCATATGGCTTGAGAGATTCATACGATGTTGCTTCTCCGGTGTCAACATTCCAAGATCCACGACCAACAACTGCGAAATTAGCAACATGAATATGGAATGGATGACCCTCAATTCGACCTCCTTGCTTTAGTGATGGATCTGATCGAACAATCCACTCTTCCACCGTATTTACATTTACGTTGAATGATGTATGCATATTAACATGATCATACGCTTTTTTATTTATATAGAATAATGGCCCTGTTTCAGTATTAAATGATGATGAAAACGTAATTATGCGACGCTTTACCGGTTTTTTGGAAAGCCAAGGAACAATTGGCATAATATTTTTTGGCGCAGAAACTGGAATAGAAGGTGCACCTTTTACGTAAATAGTAGCAAGGGTTTGTGGTGTCCACTGAAATTTATCAATACCGTTATTGTAATTATTAAAACCCAGTGTTCTAAATATATATTTACCTGGATTTGTGGATGCAGTAACAGCTACTTCTATTCTAGATCCCGGAGATAATACATATTCTTTAACTTTTCTTGTAGTAAATGACGGATTACCGTCTTCTGCTAGAACAGTCATTGAGTGGTTATCCATTGCAATTTTTAAAAAACCATTATTTGCCGTGTTGGCTATAGACCACACTTGTGTTTCTCTTGGATGCATCACCATTGTTGGATTAAATACACCATTTACAGTAAATTTTACATTTTTAGAAGTTACACTATTCGCTGAAATCATTGTTGGAATTATGGCACTAGGATCTAATTCAATTCCTTTGAATACGAGAAGACGGTTACGACAGTTACGATACTTTGGTATTTTAGAAACACCACCATCAACGATGAAGGTGCCTGACAGTCCTCGCCAAAGCGTTTCATTTGAATAACCGTGAACATGCGGATGAAACCAATTCAATCCACTTGTATGTTTTTTTTCAACTGTAAATTGGGAACGAAGTGATTTACCAGGTTGTGCTTCAATGAATACATTATCGGCTTTACCTGATGGACTCATCCACATACCATGATAATGAATATTAATTGGAACAGTTATGTTATTCTTTATAGTAATATCAACACGGTCGCCTGGTTTCACCAAAAGGCATGGACCGCTAAATAAACCGTTATAGGTCCACAAACCATTCATCATTTTATTGTCAACATATGTTGGTTTCTGTGTAGCAACCAAGGTCGTTTTAAGAAGCCCATTACGACTTTTAATAACAGGAATAGCTGGAAGAGTGTCAATAGTCATTATACATAAAATAATATATAAAATTATTTTTTAAAAAATATATTCATATACATTGAATTAAATTTACATTTCGCGCATTTTAATATTTGTTAATATTAGCCATCTATTTTTTTCAAAATTAAATAATTTTTAAAAGTAAAAATTAATTAAAAACATGGGTATGAGTAATCCATTTCCGTCCAATATGATTGATAAAATATCCGATATTTATGAAAATCAAACATATTTAGAACGATACGGCGAATATGTTTTTTTGGCAATCATCATATGCATTTCATTTATTCTTGTTATTACCTATATTCACATTAAAATCAATATAGAACAAATACGAGCAGATTGGAACAATCAAAAATGTAAACCAAATATTATGCCGTTTGCCGGAATGATTAACGCACCTGCCAATACGTCGAAAATGGAATATGCCGAAAAAAATTTTGCAGAATGTACTCAAAATATTTTAACCGACATTACTGATATTGCACTAATACCCGTGCATTATACAATAAGCATTGTTACTGCGACTGTTGGTGAAATAATGAGCATTGTGAATGACATGCGCGAATTGGTAAATAAAATACGAAACTCGGTTGCCGATATTACATCCGATATCATGTCCCGCATTCTTAATATTATGGCGCCGCTAACCGAAACCATTATTACAGCGAAATCTATGCTTGGAAAATCAAATGGTGTAGTTACTGCCGTTATGTACACTTTGTTTGGCGTATACTTATCAATTAAAAGCTTGATTGGTTCCATTCTTGAAATTGTCATTATTATTTTGGTTGCTATGGCGGCGGCAATTATATTATTGTTTTTTATACCGATCGTCGGAGATATTTTAGCAGCTGCCGGGATTGTATTTTTTCTTGCAATTTCCATTCCGATGGGGTATTTGATTGGATTTTCGAATAATATTCTGAATGTACATGCATCACGCGGAGTGCCAGGTGTGCCAGGATAACCAACTTAAGAGTCATTCATCTCACCATTTGTTATTTAGGAAAAAATTACTTTTTTATAAACAAATGAAACAAATGAATTTATTTAATTATTTTTATCTTTTCTAATTGTATAAATAATTAAACCAATATTATTCTGTCTATCTTTATTTTTATAAATGGAACTTAAACTTTTTGGATATGAAGCACGACTTGAAATCGTGGTTGCTTGTATTGTCATTGGTATGGTTGCGGGATTGTTCATGTTTTGTGACTGTTTTCAGTACAGCATTTTAGAAGGAATGACGCCGAATGATATGAACAATAAAAAGAAAAATGCTGATCATAAAAACCCAGGTGATAAAAAAGAAGGTTTTGTGAATTTAAGCAATAATGAACTGAATATTGACGACTCATATACAATGGGATGGGTTCAAACTGCTAAACGGTATGCATCCGGAATGGGCAACAAAAATCGCTTGAACACGTATAAGGACAATGTCGGAACTCCTGTACCTTTACCTGAAGGCGAGCTCTTCTTTTTTGCTGATAATAAATTTAAGCCGGAGTGCTGTCCATCCACGTATTCTGACAGCATGGGATGTGCTTGCTTGAGCCAGGATCAAGTGAACTACATTAACCAGCGAGGCGGAAATCGAACGCTTGGGCCCACTGAGTTTTAATAATAAAAATGAATCCTAATAAGGCAATAAAGTAGTTGACAATTTTATGATGTTTTATAGATGGCTCAAATAGCTTGGCACTACAAGATATAGCCGAACATAAATAACCAATAGTAATCATAATAACAATTGATAAAGGAATTAATTTTACATTGCTATAAACGATAAACAAAAGAAGACAAATAATTCCTATTGTTCTAATTACTATCCCAAATTCTTTTAGTTTCATTAAATTATTTTTTATTTATTATATTAAATTATTAATATAATTTATTAATATAATAATTATATAAATATTAAAAAATAAAAAATGTCAACAACAAAACCAGTCGGATGTAGAGCATGTGGCGCTTTTCCCGGCTTTTCAACATATACTGGACCAAAATTTAGCAATCAGAATGATAAATATAATGTAAAGCGAATTGAAAATACAGTACGAGTGCCGTCTTCTGAATACACGATGAATAAATCCGCGCTCAATGTTTATACGGCTCCTGAAAGCCGGTTTGCAAATGTAAATTGGAATCAAATGAGTGACAGAGCAGTTCCTGGCGTAACGCACTCCAATGTTCCGTCGCACGGTAATTCGACGAAAAGTTCTCTCACGCGAATGCGTCCGGGAAGTATGTCGGCCGGTGGCAGTAAAGGCGTCGACATGAAACATGGTTCGTATGATCGATACTTGGCTCGTCTGAAAGGGAAATCTGTTTTGCGAACCAGTCCGAATCCAAATGGGGCGCAAGTTAACAACGATCCAAATTTTAATGCGAAATCAATCAAATGGGGAATTGCTTACAGTGAGAGCTGCATTAATAATTGTTGAACATTTTTTAATTAATCTTATACTATACTATATTTATATACATTTATATTGTTTTACATGAACGAGAATTCAAGTTTCACATCCATGCAAATGAAACATGGTGTACGAAAAAAAAAAAGAACAAACAAACGACACAAGTTAAATTCTTGTTTTTACTCCAGTTTTATTTTTCTAATGAATGTTATACTGTTCTTATATTTAGGATATACATTTTACGCATTTCTGTTTTTATGTCTATGGCTTACATCGGCATTGTACCACTCTGCTCCTTCTGCTACCAATTGTATATTAGATAAACTAAGTATTTTTGGAGTGGTGATATATGGCGGATATTTATTTTTTACTAAACGGGATTCTATTTCAGTCAAAATGGCAATGATCATTATAATAACATTTCTCACCACTATTTTTTTATATGGATATGGATACAAAGTTAAAAGATACTGTTTTGATAAGAAAAAAAAACGAGCCAATTGGTTTCATTCTGGATTGCATGTAATCAGTTCTATTGGACATTGTTTTATTGCATTGGCGTAAAACCTAAATAATTAGTTGTTTTTGTTTTTGTGTAATGAAAATCTTTTATTTATTATTTTATAAAATAATATATGTGGTCAAATGAAACGCAAACAATTAAGAAAAAGAAAAACAAGTAAAAAAGGAAACAAACATAAAAAAAAATATGTTCGTTCTCGTCGATTACGTTTACGTTTGCAAAAAGGGGGATTGCGTAATGATGTAATGGGTATAAATGACAGTTGGTCGTTTACAAATCCTGATCATACAGATGCGTTTCGAGAATACATTTTTGGTACACCAGAGCATCTTGGACTATGGATAACTTTATTTACACTATGTAGTAAAAATATGAGTATTCCGATTTTCATCGTAACAAGTGGAAATTTAATAGGAGTTATTAGAACCATACAACTTTTAGGATTAGCCGAATACGTGGAAGAAGTAATATCTATAAGAGAAAACAACCATAAGACAAATCCTAACCCTATGATAAATCCACGTCGTTATTTTGCAGGAAAAACCAAAGCTGATGTCATTAAAACAATCATGAATGAAAAAGGTATTCCATGCGAACGCGGAGAAAATGGACTACCGCTTGCTGCATTTTTTGATGATCAATCACATAATTTCGAGGGTTTGTGTCCATCAGTTAAACAAGTGAATGTCCGTGGTGGTACTTTCAAGATGAGTGAGAACAGTGAGCGTGCTAGAATATTAAGAGAACGTATATTTGAAAATATGTTTTTTAATAATGTGTTTTTTAAAAGTAGACATTTGATGAATAGAAGAGGGCCCATGAACGATATGTCTTATGAATTATTTTATACCCAAAATTTTACACCTGAATATCGTCTTAGACTGGCAATTAGTGGTATAATAGATCCTAGTGGAAGATTTGATGAATTAAGGTTAAGTTATGATGAGCGTGACCAAGAACAATTGGATGAATTTTCAAATATAAAAATATTATTTTTAGATTGGGATGAAACAGTGTCGTTTTGGCTAACACCACCCGATTTTTATAATGTCGATTATCATAATATAAAAAAATATATTACAATTACTCCAATCACTCCAATTACTCCAATTACTCCAATATAAATAATACATTCATTTTATAAAAAAATTCATCTACATTCGCAAAGCATACACATTTATATTTTTATTTGTATGTGTATCATATGACAGAATTACGTGTACATGAACATGGGAGGACTGTTTGTTTCTGCCTTTTTAATCATCATATCGACAACACTGCTTGTGACCGTAAACGGAAATGCGACCTCAATCGAACTGGAATCCTTGTCGAATAATTTGCTTCCTGGTTTCATCAAGCGATACAAATTGAGCTTTGTAAAGATAATTTCCAGACACCGTTTCAAGTTGCGCACACCGTCTTCCTTGTTTGTGTGATGTTCCACAATGTATTCAATTGTTTCGTCGGGAATAATAATTTGCTCTGGCTTGAATGCCACCTCCGACTGAATTTTCGGAATCAAATACTTTTGCGCAATATGCGTCTTGTCCTTCTTGCCATACCCATTCGTATGAATGCGATACATCCTGTCAAGAAGAATTGGGTTGACCTTTGATTCGTCATTGTAGCTGAAAATGAAAAGACACTTGCTCAAATCAAACGCGATCTCTGAAAAGTACTTGTCGTGAAACTGGCTGTTCTGAGACGTATCCGTCAAATGTGTCAAAATACCTGTAATCTCTTCGCCTTTGGGTGTATCACTGAGTTTGTCCAACTCGTCAAAGAAGATGACCGGATTCATTGACTTGCATCGAATGAGAATTTCCACGATTTTACCCCAAGTGCTGCCCTCATATGTGTATGAATGTCCTTCCAGAAAGCTGCTGTCTGTTGCACCACCCAGTGCAATAAATGCAAAATCGCGTCCCAAAATCTTGCTAATGCCCTCTTTCACCAACGTCGTCTTGCCGGTTCCCGGAGGGCCCTTGATTGCAATCGCCGAACCGAGCGCCGAGGGGTTCGAAATCCATTGACCCACCATCTGCATAATCTGCATTTTGGCATCATTGAGTCCGTACACCGCCGAATCCAAAATGTCCTTGGCCGCTTCCATGAAAGTGTGACACTGTTCTACACCCACATCCATTGTAATTGGCAGCGTCTTGTGCACGCCAAACGGAATTGTCATGAACGTGTCGACCCAATTCTTCACTTTAAAATATTCGCCAGAACATGTGTCCATATAGCGCAAATTCTGAATGCGCTTTAGTGCGATTGCCTTGTACTGCTGGGGAATCTTCGACTCAAGTAAAGTCAAGCGGTATGGTTTATCTACCAACATGATTTTATTGAGTTCAGACAATTCTTTCAATACTTCTGTTTGCTGTTCATGTGTCAAGTACTTTTTGAAATACTTGAGGTCATTTGCTGAGTTCTTTTTTTGTAGTAAACGACCGAACTTTCTTGTATTGCTTCTCACTTGTTTCACGCTCTTTTTCTTTCGCAACCGTTTGATCTTTTCCTCCTTTTCAATCATTTGCTCAAGCGTTTTTCTTGCAATCTTATTATTCTTGTCCACTTCAAGAATTGCTTGCATTTGCTGTTTAATGGTTTGAATCGTTGCCTCGTCCTCACTTCCCAACTCGTCTTCATCTTCATTGCGAGAAGTGTCGTGCTTTCTACCATCATTTTTAAATACTTTGTCCTTGTTTTTTTCTTTCTCTTCACCGAATATTGACTTTCCGTTAATTGTAAACTGTATATTTTCTGCTTTGTCTTCCGCTGAACTCTTTCGAGAACCGCGTGTAGTAACTTCTTCTTGTTCCTCTGCATCATCATCATCATCATCACTGTATTCGCTTTCGCTTCCACTCGCGTGTTCGTCGTCACTCTCTCTGTACGTATCATCGCTGTCATCATCACTACTACAACTCGAATCTTCTTGGTCAGATGATATAGACTCATCATCAAAAACCGAATCGTCGAATGCCGAATCTCCGTCATCATCATAATGGTCTGACAAATAATCAAATTGTGGTTCTTGAAGATTTATGACAATATTGTAATTTCCATTCTTGTCAATAAGCGATTTTGCTTCGTCATCGTCTTCTTCATTGTATTTTGGTTTTTTACTCTGGTAAAATTGTTCCTCTTTTTTACCTGTTTTGGTACTCTTTTTTACAACAGTATCGTCGCATTTTTCTTTTTTTTCTTGTTTTTGATTTCTATTTGAAGAAAGCTTTTGCAAGCGCGCACTCCTTCTTGGATACTGCTTGTGATTTTCCTCAGACCCCCCTTCTTCTTCAGAAGAGGAGTCGGTGAGTTGTTGTTTCGTTTTTCTTGTATGTGGTTGTGGCTGTGTTTGTAGTATTTTCGCCTTGTTGACGGCATATTTAGAAGGGAATAGTTCTGCGAGAAGTTTAGCATACTCTACCTTGTCGAATTCTTCCATCTTGATTTTCTTTTTAGAATCACCATGCGATAGTGTAGATGAAGTGTCACTGAACTGACCATCGTCACTACTTCCATCGTCATTTTTTGAACGCCTGTATTGAAGACATGGTTTTTCATTCAATGATCCAGTTGATTTTCTATTTTTCTGCTGTTGATTCTGTGGCATTGTGTCTACTATTATTCTATTTATCTCGCCTCTATGTTACATTTACATACATACATCTTTTTATTTCAATTTTATAAATAATATAACTTTTTAGAAAAAGATAAAAAAAATAAAAAAGATAAAAAGAATGGATTACATTATATTTCAAAATTATATGTTTTCATTTTATAAAAAACATTTATTATAAAATTGAAATAAAAGAATATAAACATATAAATATAATAAATAATAGTTAGCTCTTTCAGCCAATGTCACAACAACCGAATTGGACGAAGAAAACTGCATCAAAGATTGTGGGTATTCAGTTTAGTGTTTTGTCGCCTGAAGAAATAAGAAAATGTTCAGTAGCAGAAATCACGAGCAGAGATACATATTCAAATAACATTCCGGTGATTGGTGGCATGTTTGATCCACGGTTAGGTGTTCTTGAACCTGGTCTCAAATGTCCAACAGATGGTTTGGATTATATTAAAACTCCTGGTTATTTTGGACACATTGAATTAGCAAAACCCGTGTTTTATTATCAATATCTTCCTACGATTATAAAACTTTTAAAATGTGTCTGCATCAAATGCAGCAAATTGTTGATTAGTAAAGAAGCAAACAAAGAATGCATGGACATGAAGCCGGATGAGAGGTGGAGCTATGTTCATCAGTTGGCAAGCAAGGTGAAACGATGTGGTGACGATACGCAAGATGGTTGCGGCTGCCTCGTTCCCAAAAAAATAAAAAAAGAAAACTTGGCGACACTGTATGCCGAATGGGACGGTGAATCCGATGAAGGTACCGTTGGCGAATCCAGTGGAAAAGAAAAACTAAACATGAAAATGACTCCTGAAGTCGTTTTAAAAATATTTAAAAGAATATCAGATGAAGATGTAGCATTTATGGGATTCAGTCCTAAATTTTCAAGACCCGATTGGTTTATTTGCCAAGTGCTTGCTGTTCCTCCACCCGCCGTTCGCCCGTCAATTAAAATGGATGGAAACCAACGCAGTGAAGATGACATCAGTCACACCATTGTGAATATCATCAAGGCGAATAAAACACTCCTCGAGAAAATGAATGAACCCTCGGTAAATTCCACAATTATTGACGATTGGCAGAGTTTGCTGCAATACTATATTGCGACACAAGTGGACAACAATATTCCGTCGTGTGCTCCTGTCGCACAAAGATCCGGTCGTCCACTCAAATCGATTAAAGAGCGCCTAAATGGAAAAATGGGACGCGTCAGAGGCAATCTCATGGGAAAACGTGTTGATTTTTCGGCCAGGTCTGTTATTACACCAGATCCCAATTTGTCAATTCGTGAACTTGGAGTTCCTAAAAAGATTGCGATGAATATTACAAAACCAGTTGTTGTAAATAATCGGAATCGCGACTTTTTGCAACAGTTGGTTCGAAATGGTCCAGATGTATATCCTGGTGCAAACATTCTGGAAAAGAAGACGGGTGGCGATATTTCGTTGAGATACATGGACCGAAGCACCATTGTGCTTGAAAATGGCGACGTTGTGCACCGTCATATGATGGATGGCGACGGCATCTTGTTTAACCGCCAACCCACGCTTCACAGAATGAGTATGATGTGTCACATTGTGCGCGTGATGCAACAAGGCGACACGTTTCGCATGAATATCGGTGATACGAAACCATACAATGCCGATTTTGATGGTGATGAAATGAACTTGCACATGCCGCAAGACGATGAAGCAGAAGCCGAACTCAAAGGTCTTGCTGCCGTTCCTTACCAAATTATCAGCCCCGCAAAGAATAATTCAATTATCGGTATTTTTCAGGACTCACTGCTTGGTGTGTATCAGTTTACTAGAGGCGGACTTCCGGGATTCGATGCGCGCATGGCGATGAATTTGCTGATGGGATACAAGAATGTAAACCCGGCGCTATTTAGCGATCCGAAGAAGAAAATTACAAATTTTGAGATTCTGTCGCAGATTTTGCCGCCGCTCAGTATGAAATATAAAACCAAACAGTTTGGAGGAAGTGATGACTATGCGACATCAAATAACGTGCTTGAAATTATAGACGGAGAAATTTTGCGCGGACATATTGACAGTGGTGTTTTGGCATCCAGTACCAGCGGCATGATTCAGCGCATTTGCAACGATTTTGGAAACTTTGCATCTGCGAGTTTTATTGACGACTTGCAAAACATTATTACGGAATACATGAAGACGTCGGCATACAGTGTTGGAATCAGCGATTTGATTTCGGATAAGAAGACGACGGAGAAAATCGTCGATTCGATCAAAACCAAGAAGTTGGAAGTGAAGACCATCATTGACAATATTCATATTGGAACCTTTGAAAACAAGTCCGGGCGCACAAACGAGGAAGAATTCGAATTGCAAGTTACGAATATTTTGAACAAGGCAAACGGTGAAGCTGGTGATATCGGTCTAAAGAGTTTGAGCAAGACGAACCGGTTTATTACAATGGTAAATGCCGGTTCAAAGGGCAGTAAAGTGAATATTGCTCAAATGATTTGTTTGGTCGGTCAGCAAACCATTGATGGTAAGCGCGTTCCCTACGGATTCGACAGTCGTACTTTGCCACACTACTCGAAATACGATGACAGCCCTGGCGCACGCGGATTTGTCGAGAATTCATTTATTGCTGGCTTAACGCCTTCGGAAGTGTTCTTTCACGCCATGGGTGGTCGTGTTGGTTTGATTGATACCGCAGTAAAATCGGTTACGTGGGAAACACCGATAATTATTGTTGAAAATGATGTTCCGAAGTATGTTAAAATCGGCGAATGGATTGATGGACATGTTGACATGAACATGACAAGAATTCAACATATGGAAGAACAAAATATGGAATATCTTGAATTAACGCACCCGGTTAAAATTGTAACAATGGATTATGAAGGACGCGTATCATGGGAAAGCATCACGGCAGTAACACGACACGACCCTGGTGAAAAATTATTCAAGATTTCAACAAAGGCGGGTCGTTATGTAACCGTCACTGCAAACAAGTCACTTCTTATTTGGAATGCAGTACTAAATCAGTTTCGTGAAGAATACACAGAAGATGTAAAGGTTGGCGATTTCGTTCCAGTTGCGAAGAACATTTGCGAATATTCTGGCGGTGAAATCCATTGTCTCGATTTTGAAACTGGAATGAAAGTGGGCGACATTATTGTTGATGAGATACCGAACCAAGCATATATTGCAAATAAGGAATATGTGAAGGGAATGCTGACAGCATACTTTTCAAAACATGGATTCATTTCTGATTCAGCGATTGAACTTACTTCTACGAATCATCGTTTTATCGAAGACGTCGCATTCTTATGCTCTCGTTTGAATATTCATGCAACCATTACGATTGAAGAAAGTGGAGCCGGTTGGTACACTCTTCTCACTATAAGTGGGAAAAATGTTCGACAATTTGCTGAACAAATTACACTCCTTCATCCTGAGAAAAATAACAAAATGAAATCTATAGTTTGGACAACTAAATTGGACAAAGTGAAAACCATCAATGACGCTATACTTGATGAAATTATTTCAATTGAACATGTTGATCCGGCAAATCACCCAAAGATGTACGACTTGACAATTCCTAAAACATTGAACTTTGGTTTAGCAAACGGGCTTCAAGTGCGCGACACCTCGCAAACAGGTTATATTCAACGCCGTTTGATCAAGGGTATGGAAGACATCAAGGTGGAATATGACATGACGGTTCGAAACAATAAGAATCGCATCGTTCAATTTAGTTACGGCGAAGACGGCATTGACACGGTGAAAATCGAACACTCGAATATGAATTTCATTGGAATGACGCCCGACGAAATGTACGCGCACTTTTATGTTCCGGTAAACGGCGACTCTGAAACCAACAGCGAACTCAAAGCCATATTTTCAAAAGCCGCATTCAGTCGTATGAAGAAGCAGCAGAAACTTTGCGATGAAAAATCCAAAAAGTATACCGAGTTTCTAATGAAGATTCGAGAGGATATTGTTGTCAAAGTATTCAAAAATAAGAACACAACGGATGCGTATTTACCACTTTCCTTTTCACATATTGTCGCGAATGTTGCAGGAATGCAAAAAATCAATAAAAATTCAGAAGTGGATGTAACACCGCTGGAAACATTTATTATTCTGGAAGAAACCTATGCGCGATTCGAGCAACTTGAATATGCTCCACCCACTGAGCTCTTTAAAGTGATGTACTATTACTCGTTGACGCCGCGCGATTTGCTGATGGTCAAACGGTTCAATCGTAAGGCGCTCGTGGCATTGGCGGAAATGATGGTTCTCATGTACAAGCGCGCAATTGTTGCTCCAGGTGAAATGGTTGGCATGATTGCTGCTCAGAGTATTGGTGAACCGACAACACAGCTCACCCTGAACACTTTCCACTTAAGCGGTGACGCTTCCAAGTCACAAGTTACTCGCGGTCTTCCGCGAATTGAGGAACTGCTGTCGTTGTCGGAGAATACGAAGAATCCTTCGACCACCATTTATTTGAAACCGAGCGAGGAGTCAAACAAGGATGCGGCTGCGGACATGATACCGTTTATCGAGTTGACGCGACTGGAGGATATTGTAAAGAGTGTAGAGATTTGTTTTGACCCGAGCGATAGTCCGAATGAGACGAAGATTACTGCGGATCGGTTGATTTTGGCGCAGTATGCGGAGTTTCAGCGGATGTTGAAGGAGGTGGGGGGTGAAGACGAGACGGAATGTGAGCGGGAGCGGTCGAAATGGATTTTACGAATGGAGATGGATCGGGAATCCATGTATGAGAAGCGGGTTACGATGGATGATGTGCATTTTGCGATTAAAGCGGTGTATTCAAAAAATGATAAGAGCGAAGTCTCGTGTATTTATTCGGATTATAATAGCGACAATTTGGTGTTTCGAATCCGGCTGGATTTTCAGAAGAAGGAAAAAGATCCAAAGACGCTGGACCAAACGGATAAAATTTACCAGCTGAAGACATTTCAGGATGCGCTAATGAAGAATATTATTTTGAGAGGAATTAAAGGCATTCGAACGGTGCTGGCTCGTAAAGTTGTGGATTTGGTTGCGAAGGAGAACAACACGTATCGAAAGAAGGAAACATGGGTACTAGATGCGGTGGGGTCGAATTTCATGGAGATTTTATCACTGCAGAATATTGACGCGAGACGAACGATTAGCAATGACATTCAGGAGATTAACCGAGTGCTTGGCATTGAAGCTGCACGACAGGCGCTGTTTAATGAGTTGTATGAAGCGTTTGATACGACGTACATTAATCACCACCACATTAGTTTACTATGTGACCGCATGACATGTAAATCAGATATGGTTTCAATTTTCCGGCACGGAATTAATAATGACGACATTGGACCCATTGCAAAAGCATCATTTGAGGAAACGCCGGAGATGTTTTTGAAAGCGGCACGACATGCGGAATTAGACCAGATGCGTGGGGTGTCGGCGAATGTAATGTGTGGTCAAGAAGGGTATTTTGGAACGAGTGCGTTCAAGGTGATGCTGGATATGGGTCAAATTATGAAGATGGGACAGATTGCGACGGCGGATAAGACAGTGGAGGAAGAGAAAGAGGCGTTGTTACAAGGATTTATGGATAAGATTGCGGCGGAGGATCCGTTGAACCCATGCAGCAAGAACAAGCTGACGATACAAAGCACGCTGGATAAAGTGCAAGGGTCGAATCTAGGTTCAGTTGACGAGGATTATGATATGGGGTTTTAATCGGGTCATATTATAAGAATAATGTGAAAATAAATAAAATAAATTAAAAATTAGATTATTTTATTTTTTATAATTATTTGATTGAATTTTCGTATTAATCAATGCGTTCACCACCCTCATCATTATCATCACCGTCACTATCATCAATGAATTCTTCGCCTTCACTGGTATAATAACTCTTGTATTCAATATAGTCATTGGAAGCGATGGCGCGTTTATTTTCGGAAATATAACTTGCCAAGTCGGCATCCAGTAACAGCATTTCATTTTCTTTCAAATTGTAGCTTATCGAATCGAATGTCAAATACTTGTTTGGATACAACATGAATGCGCGTATGCGCCTGTAACGCAGCATCTCGTCGGCAAGTCGGACATAATAATTGCTCTCGTTGTCTGAATTATCCACCAAGTTGCGTTTAGGAATATAGAGTCCACATTCTTCTGTATCGATAGAAAAACAGTATGCGTATTTTTTACATGATGCGCCACGCTTCGTGACACAACTCAGTGTAGATTTTTCTTCATAAATATTTTTTAATACGGATGGACGCATGTCAACAAATTGAATGCTGCGTTGTCCCAGGTTTTGCAAGAGTTTTTTCATTTGTTCAAGTTTTTTTAGATACGATTGATATTGTTTATCAATGTTAAACCGATCTTCATCAGAAATTCGAGACCGACTATGAAAAAGTATTTCAATAGCATTTCGTGTTTCCATCATTTCAAAACGATTCAAATGGATTCTGATGATATTGCGAAAGGCATTATAAAAATTGGTTTCAAGGCGTATTTTTTCAACATCATTGATTCTCTCTTCATCTTTCTTGAATACAAATCCGCTTCTACTTATTTGCGGAAGAATGGATGCGTCAATGTTTACACTATTTCCAAGTTCAATATGTTTTAGTTCATCATCATCATCTTTGAATGGAACTGGCTCGCTAATCGGCATAAACTGGTTCGTTTCTGTCATGAACCCGACTACGCGTTCGTCTTCAACGACTTTTAATTTAAGTGCACATGGTATTTCACCGTTGGATTTTTTTTGAATGAGATCTGCAAAATCTTTGGTATGTTTATACGTCTTCCATATTGTCGGAACCTGATTTATAAATAAGAGTTCGTACACGGGATCCGGATTTATGCCGGAAGGATTGCAAAGAATGTTTCCAACAAGTTGTCTAGTTTGTTCATTTCGTGTAACACTATAGGTAACTTGTATTCCCACGACTTTCCCCGAAAAATCAACAATTTGTTTCGTGTCACTAACTTGGGTCTGAGGTTTATCTTTACGTTTCAGAATTTGAATAATTTCATGAAATGATTTGTTTTGCGAAATTGATTTGATAAGTTGTACCGGTTTGCATGTAGACTGAAAATATGTTTGTATTTTTAAAACGGCGATTTTGAGAGATGAATCAATAATAGGAGAATTTACAGAAGAAAATAGAACAGTGCTCACAATATCGCGTTTTGAAGTATATAAATAAGTATAAAGTGGTTCATAATAACCTTGATATTTGACAATAATTATATTTTTTTTATTTGGATCGAATGTCGAGGCCGAGTAATGATTGGTAGGGCACAAAATATTCACTTCTTCTTTATTATCAGTGAGTTCTAAAATAATTAAATTTACTCCGTGTTTGCTTATGGATAATTGACGTTTTTCTTCTTTTTCTTTGAATTCCGACCATAAGATTGAGTCCATAATATAATCCCATAAATACGTGTGATCAATTAAAACGTTGTCGTCAGACAAATATTTTATGAAATTTTCATATGACATGATGAGCGTTTTAAAAAAAACAACCTTATTATTTTCGTCATCATCAAAATTAATATTTGCGGTTTCATCTCCGAATATTCTTTTAAATAATAGAGCATCACGATATTTTAGTAATTGATCTTTATCAATGTATTCAAATTTTTTGAATGTCTCGATAAGCGTTCCATTTTGATAAGAAATAAACTGATCGAGAGAAAGTTTTGGAATAAGAATACGGCGTTTAAATTCGCTTGGTGAAAATGAAGTACCATTGAGAGAATTATAAATATTTGAAATGCACGAAATAAAACATTGACTATAATTGGAATCTTTACTTTCAAGAACGCCCATACGTAACACGCATATTTCGTTTTCAACTAACATGTCGCCCTTTGTAGATTTACATTTTTTGCTATAATTTTCATCTTCGAATAAAAAAAGCTGGAGAGAAAGTGGTAAAAATCCGAGATTATTTTGTTGAAGAGGAAATGCGGAATCGGGTTTTGAAACATAAACATTTCTTTTTAACTTTTTCTTTTTTTCTTTTACGAGTTCTTCTTGTTTTTCTTCTTGTTCTTCTTGTTGTTCTTGTTGTTCTTGTTGTTGTTCTTGTTCTTCTTGTTCTTCTTGTTGTTCTTCTTGTTCTTCTTGTTGTTCTTCTTGTTGTTCTTGTTCTTCTTGTTGTTGTTTTGTCTGTTTTATTTTTTTTGATTGTTTCATATCTTTTGTTTGCATCGTCGTTTCTCTGTTTTTTCCTAATTTACATTGGTTAATGACTTCTTGTTCTTTTTCAAAAACTCGGTAGTCTTTAAAGTCGTCACTTTCTTTATCCTTTACTCCTGTAAAACAGCATGGCAGACATTTTCCGGATTTGGTTTTGAGTGTTTTAAGAAACCCTGGCAAATATGGCGTATATTTGCCTGTTTTGAAATGTTCAAGAGGAGAAGTCAAATCAATGATATATTTGTCTTTATTATTTGGATTATAGTCTTCTTCTTTTGTGACAATATGTGCATGGAGTTTGTTATCGTCAATTTCTTTTTGAGAAACGGATCTCTCTTCAGGGACATTCCAATATCTAGGACAAATATAGTAGTGTCTATTTTTTTCATTTCCTTCATTATCACCATATTCCTCATCTTGACTACTGTATTCCAAAGGAATGCCATAATATGATGGTTGTCCGATTTTTTCGTCATATGTATTAATTTTATCCAATTCTTCCCGTGTTAAAATTATTGGTTGTCGCCTTGCACTCCAACCACATTTTGTGGCATATCCAGCTGTTTCTTTAAAAAGTGACGGTTCCATATTTTTCAACCTTTTATAAACTGGATTTGACTCAAATGCGCCTCCAATAAAATCTTGATTATATTCTTCTTCATCATGTTCACCTCCTAATATTCCAAAGTCTCCAATTTCTTCTTCTTCTTTATCTTCGTTATATTCTGGCTCACCACCTCCTAATATTCCGAAGTCTCCAATCTCTTCTTCTTCTTCTTCCTCCCCCTCCTCTTCCTTTGCTTCAACAGGTTCTGACACTTGAACCGGTGCTTCCACTTCAACTGGAACCGGCACTTCAACTGGTGCTTCCACTTCAACAGGCAATGGCACTGGAACCGGCACTTCAACTGGTGCTGTCGCTTCAACAGGCAATGGCACTGGAACCGGCACTTCAACTGGTTGTGTCAAGGCCGTTGCTTGTGCTGACTTTTTGATAGAAATCGACGGTTTTGTTATATCGCACAATTGTTTTATGAGTTCAGTCGGTAAATATTTTTCATCATTTCCGAAAATATGAAGAAGTGAATCCAGGTAGATTCGAATTGGATTTAATGTGTATATGTTATTAATACCTGACACTTTCACTGTTATTTTATTGTTTTTATCGCCCAAACTTTTCATCATGTTCACTTTGAACCCTGGCAACTTTCGAACATAAATCTTTTTCGGCATTTGTTTTTTTTGCAACACCTTACTGTATTTACCTTCAAAATTCGTTTTAAATTCTTCATAGCTTTTTTCAGCTATTTTTTTCGACACGAGTAAATTTGCAACAAGCAGTTCAACCACTTGCTTCTTCTCTCGAAATCCAATATTATAAAGCAGTTCAATGTAACCCAGGCGCAAGGTCGCTTCATCAAATTCTGGAACGCGCACATATTGCATACTGACACCCTTTTCATCCGAATTCCAATTATTCTCAATGACTTTCATTACGCTGGACATGCAACCATAAAAACGTTTCCAAACCAACGGTTCTGTATTATTCAGTTTAGATATTAATAAATATTTCATATTTTGTATAACCACATTATCATCATACATGGAATAAAACTCGCGCATTTTATATCCATTTTGCTGCAAATATTCAACAACAGACCGTATATGCGGCGAAACTGCGGCGCGAATCATTTCATCAATTGCGTTTTCGCTATATGCGTTTTTAAAAGATGCATGAATAAAAATGTGACCGCGTTCATCAAAATCACAAATAAAAACAATGCTTTCACTATTTCTTATGCCATATTGTCTCTCCATCTTATCATATTGAATGTAAATACTAATGCGATTATTGTTTGAACTCAACTGTTGTTCTCTTCTCTTGTGTTTCATAAAAATGTCATACACTTTACTGTATTCTGATTCGTTTTGTTGGATGAAATATGGAATTTTTTTCCCCGTTTTCGTACGATTTTTTGTATACATTCTTAAGATAGCGTCTTGAAATTGCGGAGTGTATTTGATAACTTGACACTGTTCTGTTGCATGAAATAACTTAAAAAGAAGTTCTAAAGGAAAATTAAATTCGCTCTCTGGTAATAATTCAATATTTATTTCAATGATTCCCGCTTCTTCACTCTTTAACCTCGGCTTTGTTGATTTTTCGAAAATGTCATAAAACAACTGTATTTGTTTCATGTTTGTTTGAAATTCTTTGGAATCTATGAGTTCGTCTGTTTTTTCACGCAATTTTATTTTTGTAGACTCGGATTCAAACTGATGTAATGATTGTACTCCTTCTGAATACAGTAGTGGGAAATATGCTTTTAAAATAATCGCGTTTTCATGATCACTGAATCTTGTTTTCGATTCTGATTCTGTTTCTGAATCCATGACATCTCTCGCAAAACACGCAAATAGTGTGTTGTGAACAATGTTCTTTGTATGCAACAATAACTCTAATGGATGAGCTTTTGATTTTATTTTTGAAAGTTCTACATTATCAATCTTGGTATTAAAAAATGGATTTACAAACAGGTTAGCATGCATACTTTGTCCAATCGGAACATCTTTGAACATATTTTTTCCATTGTATTGAGTTAATGTTGATAATATGTTTCCAGCAGCGCTTGGTTGTACTTCATCCATAGAGGAAGTGTATCCCATTAAATACGTTTTTAGAAACTCCAAATCGTCTTTGCGCCCCTCTTCGTCTTTTGCGAATTCCGTCATTTTATGATACACTTCATTCGAATCAAATATTACCGGTGTTTTTGAAAACAAGAACAGTTCGTCGTATGCATAGCCGAATTCAAGCAGGTCAGGAACACTTTTTATAGCCAGCATTATTTTTCGTTTTATAACATCAACAGAATCGTCAGAATATATTTTAAACGGAACCATGTGCACTCGAATGTCATAAGTTGCAATATTTCGTAGTTCCATTTTGCTAAAAATGTCTTCAAACATTTTTGAATTAGAACCGTCCTCAATGTAAGCGTTATAAAGGCGCGTTAAACCTTCCGATGATATTTGTGAAATTTCAGTTTCTTCTTCTGCAGAATGAACACCACTGCTTGTGCCATAAAAAACAAAAATATATTTAGGCACTCCACCCACTATACTTTGATGTCGTTTCAGTATACTACACTTGTATATTTCTTCAATAGGATTTTTTTTACTTGACATTTTTTATAAAAAAAAATTATTACCTTATAATTATATATATTAAATATAATTTAATCATAAACTTATATTTAATATTTTTACATCCGTCTATATTAAATATAAGTTTATTCAGGTTGAGTATTTATGGATCAAGAACGAAGAAATGCATTCATTCAAAATTTCATTTTGATAAACTGGAATAGACGCCTTCATTCCGTAAATTGGTGCTAGATCTTCTTTATACTCCAACGTATCTTTACAATTCATAAATGTTTCTATTTCCTCAACCATTGTATTTATAATAGTTTCATTATGTGTTTTTGTAACACATAGGTGAATTGCAGGTGGGTGTTGAAGCGCATTTAAATTAAAACCATTGGAAATTAGATAGTCGTATAATTTATATGTGTCTTTACCCACATCAAAACAAACAATATGTAAATCAAGCGGATACATGCGACATTCACGAACACTTTGTAACTTTTTGTGCGCATATTTTGCGAGTTGAATAATTTGGTTTGAGCTCTCTCGATATTCATTATATCCTCGCGATAAAAATCCAGCCCATGCTTGTGCGATTAAACCGCCGCTTCTACTTCCCAAAACGGTTGGAGAAACGTATAAGCCACCATCCCAGTCGGACGTTACAAAATATTGATACTTTAAAAAGCTTTTATCTCGATAAAGTATACAAGAAACACCTTTGTGTGAATACCCGTATTTATGAAAACATGCTGACACACTCGTCACACCGTCTATATGAAATGAATATTTTGATGCCATGTTTTTTTCTTGAAACATCCAAATGAAACCACCTAAACATGCATCCACGTGAACCGGTATATTTCGTTCTTTCAACGCTGGAGCAATGATTTCAACGTCATCCATAATGCCGAAACCGTACGACGGTGCAGAAAGAACAACGCATGCTGTATAATGATTCACCGTTTTAAGAACATCGCAAAGTGTAACTCGATGATGAGGATTTGATTTTATTTTAATTAGCTGTATGTTTAAATAATGACACAATTTATCTACTCCGCAGTGTACAGTGTCTGGCGCAACCACATTTATTTTATTTATTATATTGGCACTGTCGTTAAAAAATCCATTCGTCGACATATTTGCGCGCTTCATGTCTCTGTATGTTTTTAAGGCCAAAAATATACTTTCTGTACCTCCGTTTGTCATTGAACCGCATTGGTTTTCCATGTTTCCTAAAAGTTTACTTATCATGATGATTAAATTCTTTTCCATGAATACCACCGAGTGAAATAAATCAATGTGCATTGGATTTGTGTACGCATACAAGTTATATGCCGTTTTCATAATTTCTTTGTGTTGATTTTCATGGTCATCATACATTGTCCCGCTTATTAATTTTGGCGTTGTATCCATATCCTTTAATGTATGCAAATATGCAACAAGAGTTTCGTGATTCAACCCTGTATTTTGAATCGTGTTTATTTCCTTTACACTTATATTTGTTATTCCATTTTTTTGGAGTTTCTCAACAAGAATATGATGATATGTTTCGGTATCCTCGTCATTTTTTTCTTTCATTTTATGTATTTCGTTTTCTACCTTTTTATGTATGAATGGAATATTCTTCCACACTTGTTTGTCCAAGAATAAAGATATAATTTTTTTATAGACATAATACGAACCCAACAACCCAAATACAGCAAATGACGCATTGATCACTCTTCCATTCAATATATAGTATCTCATAAATACAAGATTATAAGTATATATTTATATTTATACATTGAGATGTTTATATAATATTTTATTAATAACAAATACAATATAAATATTAATTCACAATAATAATTAATTAAAAATATTTTGTTTATTTTATTTAATACAACATGACGTCATCAGAAAACATATTGCCAACTATAAACACCAAAATCACCAATGAACAGTCAAAAGAAGAAGTCCAGATAATGACAATATCAAAAGACGCTGTAAAACGTTTGCTAAAAGATATACAACAAATTATAAAAAACCCGCTACATGATCAAGGTATTTATTACAAGCACAGCGAAACCAATATGATGGAAGGTTGGGCACTCATAATCGGACCCAAAGACTCCCTTTATTGCAATGGTTATTATTTTTTTAAATTCACATTTCCTCCAGACTATCCGCATTCACCTCCAGTTTTGTATTATTGTACGAATGACGGAACAACCCGATTTCATCCCAACTTTTACAAAACGGGAAAGGTTTGCATTGATATTTTAAACACGTGGCGCGGAGAGAAATGGAGCGGTTGTCAAACCATTTCATCAGTGTTACTCACGCTCATTTCTGTCATGGATAATGAACCAATACTGAATGAACCCGGAGTAACTAAATTCAATAAAGATTTTAAAAATTATCACTCACTAATTGAGTATCGGAATTTGTCGTTTTCAATTTATCAAATTGTTTCGAGTATTCAAAATTTACAACGAATTATACCCGGGATGAGCCAAGAATTTTGTGAATATTTTTACACCATAATGAAGACACATTATATTCAAAATAAAGATGCAAATATGCGTCGACTAAAAGCCAATAGAGAAAAGGTTTTACATACCGAGTATTTTTATTCATCTCTCTACTTATTTGGGTTTAAAGTGAATTATGAAGAATTGATTGGACTTTTTAATGATTTGAATCTTACATAATTTTATTGTTTTATTTTTATTTTTAATAAAATTGAATTTAAACGTATTTTATTTATAATATATAATTTAATATATAATTACAGTTGCCAAGTAAACTAAACTATAAACGCTTGAAGAAATGAAATTTTGTAACGTGTGTAGGAACATGTATTATATTACAATGGGAGATGTTCCAGGATCCACCCCTGAAGAACCAACAACCAAGATTCTTATTCACAAATGCAGAAATTGTGGAAATGAAGAAAAAAATACTGAGTCGACAACTAGTGTATCAAAAGTGTATTTCAAACAATCAAATGTTCACTTGGCGAATGTGGTAAACGAATACACACACTTGGATCCAACGCTTCCGCGAATCAAGTCTATGAAGTGTCCGAATGTTGAGTGCGAAACAAATATACAATTAGACAAACCGTGCACGATTTTATACATTCGATATGATGACACAAATTTGAAATTCGTTTACATGTGCAGTACTTGCAAACACACTTGGAACACAGAACAATTTTCTGCAACATCGTAATTTCATTTACCAACCACGATTGATCTTTTTTATCAAAACTAAACTGGATAATTACACTATCACTATTATAAAATTTACACTTTATAACAACAAATAAAAATAAACATTATAAAAATAATATAAAAATAATACAACTATATAATATAAAGATAACACAGATAAATAATAATAAAAAGATAATAATAATGAACTCTCACTCTCAATTCAATTATAGTGATAATACAAATGATGCTGGGGTTGGAAAATCATTTATTGTAAAAGGATTTAATAAACACTTTGACGAATTTATTGAAGATGTGCAAGGTGTATTTCCAGAAGACGATGAAGTGAAAACAATGAAAAATATTTTGTATTTATTCAAAAAAACAAATCCCAAGTTAGTATTAGACTATTGGAACACGTGGATTCGATTACCTTATAAAGAACCTATTGAAAATGGTGACATTTCTTTTTTTATAAATAAAGATTATTCAATGGATGTTACCATGACGGATAGCATTTCCAGTTTTATTGAACGTTTGAGAGGTTATGTCAAAAATATGAGCGAAGAAAATCAACAAAAGTCAATGAAATATATTCAGAATTTGTGCAATTTAACAAAACTATACTATGAATAAAAATAATATATTATTATTGTTTACAACTATTTAAATAATTCATTACAAGTATTTTTATAAATAGTATTTTATTTATAAAAAATCTATCCATGTCATCAAAAAAACAAAAACAGATTCCAGACGAGTTTAAAAAGGTAATTTTTGAATTTCTTGCTGATATTTCAAACACGTTTCCAGAATACAAGAGCACACTGAGTCTATTCTTGGATTCAAATGGAATCAATACTTCGAATGCCGAGTCTAAATCTGAATCGGAATCTGATTCCGACGCTCAAAAAGTAGTCCAAATTCTTTACGAGTACTGTTCAAAGGTTTATCCAGAGAGATTTTTCGATATTCTATACAAAAATGAAAAAATATTTGATTCGAATTCGAGCGACTATTCGAATGTTAACACGCATTTTTTACCAAATATCGATTTCAGAATGTTATGGAATACGGAAGGGATTAGCGATGCCACTCGCGAAACAATTTGGAAGTATTTGCAATTAATCTTAATGACAATTATAACCAACGTTGAAGACCGAAAATCGTTTGGTGATGCCGCGAATTTATTTGAAGCAATTAATGAAGACGAGCTGCGCAACAAATTGGAAGAGACTATTCAGCAAATGTATAACATGTTTGAAAATGAAGGAGGGCAAAAGAGTTCAAGTACATCATCATCTGATTCAGGACAAGAGGAGTTTAATTTTTTTGATTGGGCAAAAAATATGAATAAAAATGACGATGGGAGCGCTACAGAATCAAATGCAAATGCGGACTCGATTCATGATCACATCTCTAACATTTTGAATGGGAAAATCGGAAAACTCGCCAAAGAGATTGCCGAAGAGACAGCCAAGGATGTAGATTTCAATATGGAGTTTGGAGGAGAGAATGGAGAGAATTTGGATTTTAAAAACGTGTTTCAAAAAATGTTTAAAAATCCTGGAAAATTGATGTCGCTTGTAAAAAATGTGGGTTCAAAATTAGATCAGAAATTCAAGTCGGGAGAAATTAAAGAAAGCGAACTCATGCAGGAAGCAAGTGACTTATTGGGTAAAATGAAGGGGATGCCGGGAATGAATAATTTAGCGGACATGCTGAATAAAATGGGAATGGGTGGTATGATGGGTGGAATGGGTGGTGGTGGAAAAAGTAAAGTAAATATTGGAGCCATGCAAAGTCATTTGCAACGAAACATGAAACTTTCTCAAACCAAAGAAAGACTGCAGCAAAAGTTGAAAGCACAACAACAACAACGAGATGCGGCTCTTGCTGCTTCTGCTTCCACCCAAGTGTTTAGTACAGGCGAAATCGTAGAGAGAACACCAATAGATGAATCAAGGCCAGCAATTTCAAGTTCAAGTTCAAATAAAAAGAAGAAGAAGAAATGAACTTAAGAAATAATGTTTTTTCAATGGATTCTTCGAGAGATGTTTATAAAATAGTTGGAGTATAAAAATAATAATAAATAATTATAATATTATATACAAGTATTATAATTATTCATATATAGCATTCACTAAAAAGAATTAAAATAAAATGTCAACTACAACAACAACACAAACAGCATCTGATGTGTCACTTGCAGACACTATTAACAGTATGGATAAAAGTAAGTCAAACAAGAATGACGACTTAAATACCAAGTCAAACACTGGAATAACAGCGAATTATAATTACCCTCAACCTGTTCCAACCATGGAAAAAGAATTGTCGTCAACACCCTTTTGGATTAATGATCCAACGGTACTATTGAAAAGAGAAGAAATGATGGATATATGGCCTGCTCCACTCATGTCTATTGAACAAAAACTAAATGCAATTTCAAGGATTGTTATTCTTTTGACACTTTTAGGATTTTTAATTACAAAAAATATAAATATACTCTTCACAGGAGCAATTACTTTAGCAATCTTTGTCATGATGTACAAGTTACAATATCAAGAAGAGTACGATGCAAAGAATGGTGCCAAGAAAAATGAGAATGATAGCGGCACCAATAACGACAATGATAAAAAGAAAGAAGGGTTTGTCAATTCAAAAATGTATACCGCATTAAAACCAAATTTAACCACGCCGAATATTACAAATCCCATGATGAATGTGCTACTTCCGGAAATAGCATATGACCCCGAACGAAATCAAGCTGCGCCGGCATATAACCCCAAAGTTGAAAAGGAAATCAATCACAGCACACAAGTTGCAACCGTTTTGGATTTTGAACCAAGAACTTTAACGGAAGCCGAGAAGCTCCGAAAAAAATTATTTGCAGATTTAGGAGATAAATACGAATTTGATGATTCCATGCGAAGCTTTTATACAAATCCCAGCACCACTATTCCAAATGACCAAAAAGCATTCGCAGAATTTTGTTATGGATCTATGATTTCATGCAAAGAAGCCAACGAATTTGCTTGTCAAAGATTTAATCCACGTTTAGGCAGTGTTATGAATTAATGTTGTTATGAATTGAATTCCATTCATTTTCATTTTATAAAGAATAAATTATTCAATAAAGTATGCAAGAAATTAAATTTTTATTTTTGGTTCATTTTTATGTTTAGAATGATTTTTTTATATTATGTATGTATATATAAATATATATATTATAAAAAATACATATTAACATTTTAAACATGGCAACTATTAAAGATTATGTATTTGACAATATGGCACGCATTGGTAACGATACATGCGGATTAAGTCAACGAAACGTTCAGAATTTGAATTCAGGAAATTACATGTTGCAAAATTTTTTCGCATCGGATTGCACAATGTCCAGACCGATTGAGTTTGCAACAAGTCAGCCAGGAATTTTTTATGAAGGCGGCCATCAGGTCGGTGCTGGTGGTTGCAATATTGATGTAAATTCTCAACTGTTAAATGGAAGCGAGCTTACGCGTCCGAAATGTAGAATTTCTTTAAATCAGCGACCGTTTGTAACTGTGCCGTATCTCGGACGCGGAGAATGCAATCCATTGCTGGAATCAAAACTCATTCAAGGTGATGTCACAATAAATAAACGAAGTGTGAATTTGTTATCAGAACAGTGCTATTCAAATTATTTGAATTATCCGCTTATTCCGTCTATTGCTTCTACAGTGTCCAATCCATCAAATTTGGTTGAAAGTGTAGCGGCAGATGGATGGGTGCGCGGAGGAATTCCGTCGCGCGAAATGTCTCGCGAAAAAGCATACGCAGCGTGCAATTATAGTAACAATTAATAATATAATATACCTTTATTTGTATTTATTTGTATAAAATTTTATTAATGTTTATTTGTATAAAATTTTATTAACAATATAATATATAATATTATTAATTATAAAAAATGAATCCGGAAGTTTTCTTGAGTTTGTCTTTTTATGCACACCTTGCAAACATTATGTTTGTTGTTTTAGCATTATTTTTTGTTGTTTCCAACTATTCTTATCTTGAAAAAATGACACCTGAAAAGAAAATTTATTTAGTTCTTCTTTTCTCTATTGCAGCAGGAGTTCATGGACTCTCTCACATTGGTTTAGAAAGTGTTTATAGTTATAATCCAATGGGTTTTATTATTAGAAGTTTACATAGTTTGATATAGTTGAGTAATTTAAAAAATTATTTACATATTACATTTCTTTTGAATTTTGTAAAATAATTAATATTATATAAACTGATATAAATAATTATCAGTATAATAAGTAGTAGCTAAACTATAAAAACTATGGCAAAAGTAGTAAAACAGTATACCCTTGAAGATTTTAATAATATTTTAATAGGAGGATTCTCATACGATTTGAAAGATAGTAATGTAATTGAGCTTATATCATCATTAGCAAATAAAGTTGGTGCTCCCACGTATATAAAGACGCCCATTTTTCCAAAGAGAGAGAAATTAAATAGTATTGGATTTGGAGCAGGAGCAGGAGATCAATGTGAAACGCAAGATTCACAGACTTCAACTGGCGGAGCGTCGGCACCAAACAAGCGCAATAAACATAAACCGTCACAAATAAGTGACGAGGACTGGACGCTTATTCGCACATTTCAAAAAACGGAAATGAAAAAGACGGAAGGCATTGAAAAACGAATAGATACAATTCGTGCATTATTAAATAAACTAACAGATGCAACATATGGTGTTGTTGAACCAGAAATACTTTCTGAAGTAAATAACATTATCAGAGAAGAAAATGATAACAATAGTGAATGTAAAGAAGACGGAAACGGTATTAATGAGACAGATGAAGAAAATATTCATAAAATTGCGCATTCTATTTTTAATACTGCAAGTTCCAATATGTTTTATTCAGCACTTTATGCAAAACTCTTCAAAAGGTTAGTACAATGCCATGATGTATTTACAAAAGTGTTTGAAAAAAAATATTCAGAATTTGTGGGATTATTTAAACGGATTGAGTATGTTGATCCGAGTGTAGATTATAGTCGATTTTGCGAGGTTACGAAAATGAACGACAAGAGAAGGGCAATGAGTATGTTCATCATTAACTTAATGAAGGAGGAAATGTTGGAATCAGATAGTGTTGTTGAAATAGTTAAAGAATTGCAAGAAATGATAAATTCTTATATTAAACAAGCGAATAAAATGAATGAACTTGAAGAATTGAATGAAAATATTTTTATTTTGTTGACCAATGGAAAAAGCATATTGTCGAATCATGAAAAATGGGAAAGTATTGTATCGAATGTCACATTTTTATCCACATTGAAAGTAAAAATGAAAGAGTATCCAAGTGTCAACAATAAACTCATTTTTAAGAATATGGATATATTAGAAGAATTGGGAAGTAACTCATAAACACGTTTGCGGTCATAAAAATATTTGCGGTAAAATATAGAAAATTTAGTGACAAATTCATTTATTTTTATTTACTGTTTTTAATAAAAATAAAAATTGAATAGGTGTTCGTGAAATATATAGATAATTAATTATTGCATCATATTCTATCTGAAAATAGATAAAATGAATACGAGTGTAGATAGCGTTCCTCAAAAAAAAATAAAAAAAACGCAACAATTAAAATCTTCATATTTTCAAAGTAGTCACGACTACTGTAACACATTTTTAGAAATCGGTGTAGATGAAGCAGGAAGAGGTCCGATGTTTGGACGAGTCTATGTTTCTGCGGTTATTCTTCCTCGAGATTCCGCATTATTTGATTTTTCAAAGATGAAAGACAGTAAAAAATTTCACTCGGAGAAAAAAATAAAAGAAGTAGCCGAATACATAAAAACACATGCGGTTTCATGGAGTGTTAAATATGCCGAACATGGCACAATTGATACATTGAATATAAGAAGAGCAACAATTCAAACAATGCATGAAGCTATTCGCGAAGTGTGTGATGATGTTCTAAACCAAGGTAAAAATAAAGTTGGAGAAGATTTTTACTTGCTCATTGATGGGAATGATTTTATACCCATGTTGCATCCGCATCCACAACAGTCTTCAGTGGCGCATTTACATTATTCGACAATTGAAGGTGGAGATAATGTGTATGCATCCATTGCAGCAGCATCTATTCTGGCAAAAGTCTCGAGAGATGAATACATTATGGAAATGTGCAAAGAGTATCCAGAACTGCAAGAAAAATATGATTTAGCAAATAATAAAGGATATGGAACAAAAAAACACATGGATGGAATCAAACAGCATGGAATAAGCCAATGGCATAGACGGAGTTTCGGTATATGCAAGAATTTTTAAAAAATATTTGTAAAATATAGTAAAATATAGTAAAGGTCGAATGCAATGCAAAGTTCATAGTCGTATCAAGGGTTTTATACGCATGTTTTCAATAAATACTTTTTTTTTCATTGAAGCAGTAACAAATGAATTCGACAGATGAAATGATGAAAGTTTTATATTGGTTATACTCCCGTCCTGATTCGAATAAATTATATTTTTTAAACCGACGGTTTTCAGTTTGTTGAGACAGTCCATGCAAGGTGCGCTACTCACACAATGAATGTCGTTTTCAGAAACAATGCTTCTTACAACACAAATTGAAAATTTCCCCAGTTTTCGCTTTATTTTTTCTGGGTCTCTCCTTGAATGTGAGTGTATTTTAATGTAACTGTTTAAAAATTTAGTTACTGCCCCCATTTCTGCGTGAATGCTGCAGCATATGTTCCTTCGATACGATGTCCTCGTGTCCATGTTATGACTGCAGCATATTTTTTTCCCCCCTTTACACAATACCGCGCCGTGCTTGAATTGTTGAACAGAGTTACGACTTTCATCGGCCGCAAATCCAACCAATCGTGCGATCTTATTCGAATGTTTTGAATGATGTGTTTGATTTGCAAAAGTCATTATGTGGTTCTTTCGTATCCTGTAGTATCTTTTCTATATAATATATTATCTATCGTTTTTATTATCAATTTTTAAAATAATAAAAACTACAATTATTAAAAAATTTTACTTTAACATTTAAAATTTTCTTTTGAATATCCAATCACGGCGCATGCAATTCGTTTTCCTGCATTTCCCGTTTTCAAGCTTTCCGCATTTGTCCCCGCGCCACAATCATCTTCATCTTCATGAATAATTAGCCCTCGGCCAATAATGTTGCATTTTGTTCCTCTGAGCTTTATTACATTGTCGTAAAATACATATTTCGCTTCGCCTTTACCATTAGTTACAATATTTCCAAGATCACCAACGTGTCGTTCTTTTAATCCCGGACATCCATGATTTTTTCCAAAGGGATTGAAATGGGCACACATACTTGTGCATTTGTCTGTTAAATCTCCGGCTTCGTGAACATGAAACCCATGTTTACTTTTTGGTCGTAACCCCGTAATATTTAATTCGATTTTAATTCTATTCTCTTTCAGGTCTTCACTAAATCTAACGGTTCCTTTCACAGTATCAAGAAATACGGCGATCGCATAAATTTCTTTATCTTTTTCCATTTTTATTTTAATTCTTTTTTATTTTTATATTCTTTATTCAATTTTTTGTTTCTATTTTATTTTTATTAAATTATTGTGTTATATTCTTCTTTTTTATTTTTATCCCTTGTTGAATATATGACTTCGCAGTTCTTAGCAAAAAATAAATCATAATGAAAAAAATTTTAATTTCACTAAAAAAAAATGAATACGATTATGATTTATTTTT
>JACCDO011143136.1_pt1 | contig 62327 bp, 49 predicted proteins | sample 7446101 | NCBI WGS metagenome assembly JACCDO01 (sample SAMN15323440, study PRJNA562643) | freshwater metagenome | isolation source: river surface water | place: USA:Blue River Watershed | collected 2017-08-16 | reverse complement strand
GTTATACCTTATTCAGAGGCCCGACAAAACTATGCAGAATGTATTAAAAATAGAATTAACGCCAAATTTTGGAATATAGGAGGCACACATAATTCAGTAATTGGATTAGATTCGATTACATTTTAATTTAACAATACATACGATATCAGAGTGACTACAGTCAATAAATATTAATACAAACAATAAATAATAAATTCCTAAAATAATAAATGACACTAATTCTGATAACAATATTAATACTAGTATTTGTTTTATCACTACTTATTTATGTATTATATGATTATAATAACCTAGCACAGCAATACACAGAAATAAATACGGCTATTAATAAAACTAAAAATAATAAAAAAAAAGAAAAATTCACGGATGTAGTAGAAACTTCAGATATAAAAACTAGGTTATATACTGAATTACCAGAAACTCTAGATGATTTCAATGAAATTAAAAATAACATTGGTTATTACAGGTTATCAAATGGTCTAGAAGTTATATTAGTGCATTGCCCCGGGGAAACAGGTGATATAACAGTAGAAGCCATTATTAATTCAGGCTTTATTACTGACCCTGAAGGATATGATGAATTAAACCACCTTATTGAACACCTGGTTTTCATGAAAACTAAAAATTTTAATTCATTATTAGATATGCAAAAATTTATTCCTTTGGCTGACTACAATGGTGAAACTGGGCAAACTGATGTTGGATTACATTGGACAATGAAATCATCCACGAAAGATAGCACTAGGGACTTAATTTATTTGTCCAGAATGTTATTTGTATTGAAAGAAATGATTTATAATGCTGAATTTAATCATGATAGATTTGAAGCTGAGAAAAATATTGTCACGCGGGAATATGATATTGCTAATAGTAACGTTGATAATAATCATAGTGATAATATGGGAAAAGAAATATATAAAACATCTGATTTCAAAAAAATATATGGCACCAATCCTGAAAATATTGCAAAAATAACTCCCGAAATCGTCGCGGAATATTACCGGAAATTTTACAAACCTGATAATATGCGAGTATTTATTTACGGTAATTTACCAAAATGGCCAATTGATGTGGAATCTTCTAAAGAGGGAAATAACGTTGATGACGGTAAAACAACAACTACCAAACAACAGTCAATAATTACCAAAATACACCAAGAAAGTTTGATAAACTTTTACGGTAAGTTACTTAAATCATATTTTGTAGATAATACAGATGAAGTCATAAAAATGGATGATTTATATTCAGAATTAGTGGCTGACCCGGTTGACTATCCTAGCGCAACAAATACTGGACCTAATACATCGACACAAATTCAACAGCTAGGATATGAATATACCTTTGACATAGCAACTATTCAGGAATGGCTAAAACAATTACAAGCTCGACTATTTGCTAAGAACCCAGTTCCCACAATAGAATATATAACTACTGGTCCAGTTGAAAAACAATTTGATGACCTGAAAATAACACAAAGTAAATTATATGCTTTATTTAGGCATCCAAAATTTAAAAATAAAGAATTGGCCAATGTTGACTTTATAATTACTGAAATTTTATATGATAAATTATTCAGGGTTTTACGTAATGAAACAGGATTGGTTTATTCGGTTGATATTTCAAATAATACCATTTTTTTTGATTATATAAATGAAAATTATGTTATATCATGTATAACTGGTGCTACTGATGTTGATAAATTAAAATCTATATTATTAGCGGAAATCGGTAAAATACACCAAGGTGAATATATTACACTAAAAGAATACCTAAAATATCAAAGCAAAGCAGCCAGTGATAGTGAGTCTAAAACTGATTGTGGTTGGCTATTATCTGATATTGGGAACTATTTAGGGTCTATCCGCTCTGATTTTAACCTACCTAATATCAAATTCTATAATAATTTATATGACAAAATATCACTTGATACATTAAATCAAATAATTGCATTTATATTTGACCCTAAAGTGTGTGAAATATTCATATTTACCAATCCAAATAGTGTTAATTTAGGAAATAATCCCAGCGCAACTATTACTGCTAATAGCTAAAAATGGCAATTGATAGAATTTGAATGTTTCTAATGCGCTATTATTTTTTATTTTTTTCCTTGTCATTCGGTAAAATTATTATAAATATTCAAGATTACTAGCATTTGACAATAGATGGATTTTAACGATATTAATAATCAATTGGCTGATTTGACCCGTGATTGGGAACGGCATCAAGATGCACAACATCAATATATTAATCCAGATCAACAACGCCGGAATGAACAAATAACTGCAATGCGACAATTTATACCTCCTACCACTGCGCCAACTGGCACTAATCCTCATCCATCTATGCACAATTATCCGCCACCAACTAATCAAATTACTGCAGCTCCAGTATCACAACCTAGCCGTCCAATTTATAACCAACCTCAAATAATACAAACACCTCCGCAACAAACACCACAGCAACAACAACCTAATCAACAAACAACTAATCAAACGCTACAACAATCACAACCTCAACAAATAACTGCAGGTCATTATCAGCAACTACCACAACAAGTCCGACAATTACAACAGGATACCGACCCACGCAATACAATGAATGAACGCATGGGAAATTTTCGGTTTGACCATGCAGGGAGCACATATGGAATGCCTGGTTTAGTCCCTGTTAATATGGATCATGTTTATTCAGGCAATTTATTTTCAGAAGGTTTGCCAGTTCCACAAGATTTGCGTGACCAATTTACTTTGTCGGCACCAGGGATGGCACAAACAGGTGCTAGGATACAACATCAAACAAAAGGTAAAACAATGTATCGATCAGATAATAATGAACGCCTAGCTGCACTCAGTCCTCTTGGCCGTGCATTATATTATCCTGTTAGTGGCCCTGGACAACAGCAGCAACAACCCACTCAATGCCAACCCACACAACAATCCACACAACAATCATTACAAGTGCCTAGTTGGGATTCATCTACTCAATATCAACCAATCACTCAACAACAACAATCACAACAGCAACAGCAATATTTTCCAGGGTTCTTGCCTCAGCAACCCATCGATTACACATCATCCGGATTAGCTAGACCTCAGCAACCATATAGTAATAATCCATCTTTACAACCACAAATGAACACCCGGCGCAGTGAGCTCAGAGCGGATATTAATGCTAGGATGGGTCAGCACCCTAGTTTAGCTTCAGCAGCTGCACCTGAGAGCCAAATGATAAATATAGGTGCAGAACCATATTACCAATCCAGCCATAACCCTTCGGTTGTCATGCAACCCAAAAAAGTTATGTATCAAGATATGTATCCAGTTATGAGCAAATAACAGAAATAAATCAAAAAAAATAAATTTATAAATTAATAAAACACAAATAATAAATACCGAAATGAAATATATTGGCTTAGAGTTTCCTGTGGCGAAAAATATTTTCGTAAATGATGGGTGGTTATCTAACTTTACTACGGATGAAAGTAAAAAAAGATGGATTAAATTCAGTGTAAATGGTGATAATTATGTGATTGAAAAACCTAGACGCGCATCTAATGCACCAGAAACAAAAAAAGATCATATATTGATGAATGACGCTCCTGAAGATTATGAATCAAAAGAAACACGTCTCGCAATAACTGAAGCAGATTTAGCAAGCAATGAGTCATTACTCAGGCTATTCTTGTTTTCAGTTAATAGTAATAAAGGTCCATATGATGAAATAAAGAAGAATATCAAAAATATTACTGCTAATTTATTATCAGCAAGAGATAAAAAAACATATAAACATTATGTTGGCCATGTTGCTTGGTTAAAAGCAAATGCCTGGAGTGCGAGTAGTGACGCTCTAACAGTAGCATTATTTGCTATGGAACCAGCAATGGAAATTAATGGTGATAATATCAATAAAATAACATTTAATCACACTGATCCGTATTATCATAAATTTGCAGATTTTGTTGCTGACTCTAGCCAACATACACCACAAATTAAGGCTGGTTTAGCCATGGACTTAGCTAACTTTGAGCTGTACTATGATGATATAACAAGTCGGGGTCGATCTGTTTCTCGTATGTCTATGTCAGGCCTGCATTCACGTAGACATAGTAGGAAAAGTGGTCGTAGCACACGCTCTCCTCGTAAAAAAACTATGCGGTTAAGTTCTAGCACTAATTAATGATTTTGATTATTTTAATCAATCCTATTTGGTTTTTAATTTTTTGTATTTTATTTTAACTTTTAAAAACAATAATTTAAATCAAATTTGTAACAATAATTATAAACTTATCATACTACAACTAAATAATAATTATTACATTAAAATGCCAGAAGGTCCAGAAGTAAGAATCATAACTGAAGGTCTAACTCGTCTTCTCCACGGAAAAACTCTAGCAACATTGGAAATAAATACTAAATCGCGGTATCATAAAAAAGCCCCAGACGGATTTGCTGAATTCACTGCAGCATTACCTAATCAAATCCAGCAAATCAAATCGCACGGAAAATTCATTTGGTGGGAATTCGCGAATGGTTGGGTGGCTTGGCAAACTCTAGGCCTAGCTGGTGGATGGTTCTTGAAAGAGAAAGGAAATTCAGGGATTCATTTGAATACTAGTGATGGGACTAAGTTATATTATGATGATGCTCGGCATTTCGGGACTTTGAAATTTTTGGAACCTAGCACAGCTAAACAAGAGACTGCAAAGAAACTAAAAACTCTGGGTCCTGATATTCTCACCCGGCCGCATATCCCGGTCGCGGATTATATAGCTAGGTTCCGTAAATATCCAAATCACGTTATTGGTTCACTTTTAATGGAGCAAAAAGTTATGGCGGGTGTTGGCAATTACCTTAGAAGTGAAATCTTGTATGCTGCCCGTATTAATCCACATTCCAAAGTTGGTAGCCTAACAGATGAACAACTTACACGGCTTCATGATAAAACTTATGAATTAGCGGAAGCAAGTTATCGTGCTGGTGGTGCAAGTATTCAGCATTATAGTGATATTTATAGCACTAAAGGCACATTTGAATTCCAGATGCAGGTTTATGGCCGGAAGAAAACCCCGGGTGGCCTAGTCGTTAGGGCGGAGAAGCTAGGTAAGGAAACTCAGACGACATATTGGTGCGAAGAATTACAAAAATAATACCAGAAATAGAGCACAAAATAGAGTTTTTGTGTAAGACATATTTCCTTTTTTATCTATTATTGGTATAATTTGAAGATTTTGATGTAAAAATTGTTTTTCAATGCTAGGTCATCTGTTTTAACATAAGAAAACTTTAGTATAATACTAATAAAGAACCCATTCATAATTATTAATAAAAAATGAAGCTATGCGATTCCACTTCAATGAGAAGATTTACTATGACTTAATGCGCAGGCGCAATGATTTTGTCAGCGGTATGAACCGGCGTGATAATATTGATATGTTCAGGCATATGGCAGCAGTTATTAGTAAGTCAGGAGAGATTATTTCAATTGGTTATAATAATGTGCGTCCTAACCGATTTTCTACTATTCATGCAGAGCGTGATGCACTAGATAAGGCAATTAGCACATTTTATCGTAAGTATGGTAAGTCAAGTATGCAGAAGCAGACACCCAAGGTCGATTTGGTTGTAATGCGTGATAATGGCAATAATAGCCGGCCGTGTTATAATTGTATCACTGAGGTTATTAATGGTAATCAGTATTTTAATATCAACCGAATTTTCTATTCACATGATCAGGCACCTGGCGGGCTAATTGAGACAACACCTCACGCACTTTACGGCGGTCGATATGAGCATGTTAGTCGATTTAATGCACGGCGAATGGGCCTTGATACACCCAATGGGTTGGAACTACTAATGGCAGGTGATACTGATCATGTTCATGGTCATGAGCATGGAGAGGGTTGTGGATGCGCAGATGAGAATGGGGACGACGCTGACGGTGAAGGTAAAGCCCGAATATTAATTCTGGGCTTTTGAGCCTCAGTGTCATCACGACACCAAGGTAAAGCCCGAATATTTGCAGGGCTTTCAAATGAAAATCTCACCCAAAAAACAATTAGTTACTAAATATAATTAATTGATAGAAAAATAAAATATTTTTTTTAATATCAAAATATTAAAAAATGAAATATAAACTATAACTAGGGCCCAAATTTAAGTGTGGATTCTAAGTCATAGTCACAAAATCTTAATTAGTTTATTTTGTATTGGTATAAATTTTATCATATGCAGTAGCATATAATTTATTTATAAGTTTAAGTCTTGAACCAGGTTTTTCATATTTTTCAAATTTAGAAGGAATAATTTTAATTGCATATTCATTATTAATATTTGGTATATCATTTGGTTTTGTTAAAGGTTGTTCTACATTTAGTTGCGTAGCTACATCAACTACTACTGGCTCTTTACTGGATTTAGAATTTGAACGCCGATTCTTGCGTGTTCGCTGAATAGATAACCTACGATTATTAATTTCAGTGTCATTATTTTGAATTGGTTGCATAGGTTGCATATGTTGAATATTATTTTGTATATTAGGCGTTTTATCACGCTTATAACGTTTCTGAGATGATGACATAATACTTACTTATTTTAAATAATTGCTTATATTTTAAAAATTATAAAATTATAAAGTTATAAAGTTATGAATTATTTTAAATAACCTATATTTATAAATTTTTCATAAACAAACTATTTACAGCTCAATAAATAAACTAATTAATTATTTCTAATTAAATTTATGAAAAACAATTTTAGTTTTTTATTGAAGTATTTTTCTATTTGATTTACTAAAAAACACGCAAAAATTAAAACCTAATTCATAGACATTTTAAATAACTTTATGGGCCGATATTATATATTCCTCTTAATCGTCTTATTATATTTTTCAAATTGTCTATATATACATCATATTTAGCACGTGTATATCTTAATATATCATTACCACGATAAACATTCCGTAATTTACTATATATAAAAGTAACTGTATCAGTCCGCATAGCTTCTGATATTGCAGGCATACCATCTGGTGCAGGAACATGTAATATATTTATCCATAATAGTAAAGAATCTACTATAAGTTTAATATGTTCATAATCTTCTTTATACAAATATATACTAGATATCTGAATATAATTGAGAGCATTTAGTAAACTTACAGGGTTATTATAAAAGGTATTTTGTAAGCATATAGCAGCATATTGATTTAACCTTGTATTCGTTTGTATTATATTAGCAGGTGTAGACAAATCTATTTGGTCTATGATATTAAATAAAGGTTTAATTACCCTATCAACCAATACAGTATCATTATTATCCTTGTCAATATTGTCATAATGTAATGTAAGTAAAAATAGATACCTAAATACACGCTTATCATATTTACCATCTGTCCATGGGCAATAATATGCTTGGCGATATAAAATATACCCTAAATCATAGACTAAAGTAAGAGTAGTGCATGCATATATTGGCTCATTTTCTAAAACAATAACAGTATGTGATTCAGGTTTAAAATGTTTTTGACCATCATAGTGTGCACTAATTGTAATATCCAAAATTTCAGATGGTGATGATTTATTAATTATACTATTCGGACCAACTTCATCATGTATATTTCTAATATCGGTGTCTAATTTGTCAACCTTTTGCAAAATATTGCTTACAGTCCCATTCAATTTAATTCGGAATAATGCAAAATCATTTATATATTCATCAAATTTATTAAGAATTGTTGTATTATAACTTATATAATGATAATGCGGATTTTCGCGAGTTTCATGCAATTTGTAATTAGACAAAGGTATATCTTGCATACGTAAAAGAAAATCTTCTCTAGGTTCAAAAGAAATATCAGCTGCAGCTATTGGACGATTATCAATTATACGGCAATATGTGCTAGAACCTTGTTTCATTTCATACATAATGTCTTTTATACCTAGAACATTCCTATCTTCTGGTCTGCGTGAAGGACTTGTAATCTGCATTTCACCAAATCTGCGTAATATATCAGCATTATATCTTCTTTTATTTGCATTATTATATATACCTTGTATGTTTGTAAATAGTAAATGATTCTTGTGTCTTGCACATTCTGTTAACCTAGCACGTTTTGCATCAATATCAAAACCGACAGGTAACACAATTGGTGCAGCACCTGGCTGTGGATTATGATGATAATAATCCAAATAATCCAATAACTCAATTAATAAACCACATACAATCATATTTTGGCTGCCAAAATTACCGGCTAATCCATGATTATCATAATTATTAATTAAATTAATAATACTTGTAATATCTGTATAACCAGAGTCATAAAATTCTTCCTTTACCGTAGCAATTTTGGTAAGTAAATGGCCAAAATCTAGAGGATCAGCAGGTGGATTTACGTTGTCTTCTACACCAATTGGTAATGCTGCAAAATTTGCAGGAGGTGCAATATTAGCATGATGTGTATATTCTCTGTAAAGATTCAAATCACTATCGGGCGCCAATTCATTTGTCCACATCATATCCATATTTGTTCTTATTGCCTCCATAGACTCTAATATGCATAATGATGCAGCATATTGGATTTGTTTATGTCGTTTAATATTTATAGTTGTAATATCTAATGACATATCAGTATCACTAATACCGAATTTACTGGACACAAAGTCATCGCGTAACATATTTATACAATTATTAATTACAGCTGCATCTGCAGCATTTGCATTACGTGCTAAATCTACTAATCTAGTAATATAATTTACATAAATTATATTCATATTAGTTCCACCCTTAAATGCTAATTTGATATACTCATAAAATTGCAATGGCTCAACGTGTATATTAGTATCTTCAGCAGGAATTCGCCCACGTTTAACTAAAAAATCAGTTGTTAAGTGTATACTTACATTTGATAATACATTAAAATATACAGTTTGATACATATAATTAATGAATTGAAATGTTGCTTCCCTAGTATTAAAAAAAGTGCCCACATACCCATCAGTAAATTTATCACGGACTGCACGAATATCACTAAAATTATTTAAGAAGTCATAATCTTTATAATCGTCATAAAATTCTTTAAACACACTTGGATTCCCCTCCCTACGTGGATTATAAATATTTATGTGATCACGCAATGATGTGCCTCTATTCAATTTTTTAGATTGCAAACTATCTACTGTTGATTTTGCGTAGATATCAATATCTTTAATTAATTCATAGTCATCCATTTTTAATAAGTAATTTTATTTCTTATTTTTATTTTATTATTTTTATTTTTTATTGCAACCAAACAAAAATGATTATTTATTTTGAGCAGTATTGCTAATTTTGCGAGAGCGGGCTCGAGTTACACGCACTTTCTTTTTGCTTTTTGAATACATACTTTTTTTATAATTAGAAAGACGCCTGTCTAAACTATCATCCAAATTATTACCTTTCGCAAAAGCAGCAACACGTGTATCTTCGGTGTCACTACATAATTTGTCAGTGAAACCTAATTCATGATTAGGCAACTTACAATTTTCAGCAGATTCAACCGGATTATCAGAATGTAATATTGTATCTGATAATAGTTTTAAATCACCATCTTGTAACCTTAAGACTATCTTTTTATCATTACAGTTAATATAAGTAGCAATAATACTACCCTCTGTGATATCAATATCCAGGTATCCATATGGCATAGCAGTTGTAATAATATCTGTGCTATGATGTCCATCATCTGTATCAAATGCCGGATACCTAATTGTCTCAGGTAACTGTAATTCTGGATTAGCACCTCCAGTCCCGCAAACAATCAATGGATAATTACCATTAGCAGGTGTCGATACCATAGAAGCCTGGAAATTATGAGTATCAGCGGCGATGAATAATGTCCGGCCTCCAGATACTTCATTTAATTCACCTACTCCACGGGATAAATCATCAAGTGCTTGCCTTATGAATAGTGATGCTATCGGAAAATCTGGTCCGTATTTATCTTTATCCTCCGCTTTAACTTTATTAGGACTATATACAATTAATGGCTCATGTGCAAACACTAGGACCCATGATTTTTGGCGTGGTTCGTCAATAACTTGTTTTTTGGCTAAATTCAATATTTCTACTGACATACGACATGAATCCAAATTATTTAAATCAAGAAATACCATTTTAACATTATTCCGGCCATTTTGACCACTTAGTGAGTAATTAACTATATATTTATTGAGGTCATTACTTGTATATGTTTCTATACCTGCATGTGGATATGCATATAATTTGTCTTTGAACAAATTAATTTGATATTGGAATACTGCATATGGATGACTTGAACCAGGTAGTTTATCTAAATCATGATTACCTAGTGCTACATGTAAATCATCAATACGTGATTTTAATGTTTCAAGTGGTCTTAATGTAGATTTCCGGAATAATTTAGCTTTACCACCTGATAATTCTAAATCTTTTTTACTAACTTTATAAGGATAAAAATTATCACCACCTAGCACACCAATTTTATAACCTGCATTCAATATTTTATTAAGTATAATAGCACGGTTATCTTTTTCACACTTTATTTCATTCCAGCACCCGAGAAAGAATAGTCGCATTGTTTGTTGTATTTTTTAAAAATTAGATAGATTAAAAATGAAAACCTAACACAAAAAAAATAACCTGCGCTGCACATCGTAACACTAGGTTACCTAAAATTGTTTTGGTAATTTTTACATTAAATTCTAAGCAACTTGTATTAATTATAAATTAGTAAACCCATACTCAAAATACGCAAGTAAAATGTCTGATGAACTTATGGATACGCTAACTAATAGCCTAGCTGTGCTAGGAGTAAAGCAATCACCGGCTGACTCATCTGCTGCTGAATTAGATTACAAATTATCAACACATGAGCGGACAACTAGTCATCCCATAAATGACCTGGCAAATACAAATAATATCCGTATCAGGCTAGCACACCTTTTACCCAAAGACCACCTAGAATATTTTTGCCGCGATTACTTCACAGACGAAGATTTTCTAAATGAAACACTAGAATTACCACAGGAAATCCTTTCAGAAGTCGCGCATTCACCAGCTGAACTAATAGATTACCTCAAATCGATTGGTAACAAACCGGCGGCTGAATTAGCAATAGACAACGCAATAGTATTCCGCCAGATTTGCGACACCTACGCTCAAATACTCGATTACTATTCGGGCTGTGAATATTACGGGCATTCACCGGACTCTGGATTTTGGCCGGATGATTTCATTAATAGGGTTTGGCAATTCTGTGTCGTTATTCATCAAGAATATATCCTAGACCCACAATCCCCTATTAACTGCTCTAGGTTAGAACAGGAGCTCGCACACGGTATCGGGATGATAACTACTCAAATTGATTTGATTAAAAGCCATTACTCTGCGTTATTAAGTGATTGTGACCGGCAACACCAGATTAGCCTAGATGACCTAACACCTGAACATGCAGACCGATTTATCCTACTAACCAATAATCTATGTGTCCTTATGATTTTCATTAAATTTTATTACTCGGATGGTATCCAACCAGATGACCCAAAGTTTAAATAATTAAACCATCCCAAGAAGCCTAGATTCATCATCATAATCCAAATAAATACACCTGGTGTAAATATTTGCACGGGTGCCACACCATTGTTCATCCCTATTAGCACAAACCCTATCCCCGCCATTAAATCGCATAACCATACTATTTTTTTGATAACACCAATCTTTGTGTTCCCGGTAATATTTTTCAGTAAATGTAAAACTTACACTAGTTGATGGTTCAATTGGTATTTCATACCGGCCTTGTTTGCGATAAAACGGCAAATCTTTCCCGTTGAAGTAAATATAATATTTTTCACAACACGCTTTCCGCAAATCTAGATTAACTGTGTATTTACCAAAAATAAAATCGGCTGTGCGACGATATTTATCCGGTATTATTAATAGTTTATCGACCACATTATCAAAATTAATAGTTTGTATTTGTTCGGTCATTAGTTATTTATGTGGGGTTTGTGACAAATGCTTACACTAAATATTATTAAGTTTTATTGATTACCTAGCACCACTCCTGGCACGTAAGTTATTGGCTTGTGCAACATAGGTTAATGCGGGTGCGGACCCTGTGTTCCCAGTGGCTGCTGCTATTGCTGCCGGGCTAACTGGTGGCGGCAATCGACCCATCCCGCCTGACGCTGATGTGCTAGGAGCACGCCCGCTAGTAAGCATATTTTGTTTAGGTGGTTGTCGATATTCTAATTGATTTGGTGGTTGCGCTGTTGGCTGGTAACATAGAGCCACAGCCGGATTATCACTATCAGGTGCCCGACCTATTAGCCGTTGATGAGTCTGTGAATAGTGCTGCCCGACTAGGTTGTCTCGGGCTGATAACCTAGATAAACGTTCTTGTTCGCGTTGTTCTGCTTCCCTAGCATATCGCTCTTCTAGGGCAGCATCTTCGGGCGAAAGAACATAATCAAGTCGGTCGCGGTCACGAATGAGCTCATCTACATTCCGGTATTCTTTCCGGGCATCCACTATCCGCGGGTCAATCATATCACACCCACCAGTATATGCTGCTTTCAAATCCGAGTAGTTCAATGACCCGGGCGCGTCTAGGGATTTAGTGAAATCAGTAATAGCTTGACCACCATCTAGGACTGTATATCCACTACTCGTTGAAATCAACTCTTGCGGCCGGTCATATTTCTGTATCTGGCCTCCGGGTTGCCGCTGTTGTTTTTGCTGGTCTTTCCAATCCTCAAAAGTAGAATTAAACACCGCAATATTAAATGACTTACTGAATACGGGTGGTGCTTTCCGGATTTCATCGACATCACCTTTCCGCAACCAATCTTCATACCCGTCATCATTTGGGTCCCAAATCTTGTTTTCCTCATATAGTTTATTGAATAATTTGACATTGAATCCTTGGCCATCCGGGTTAATAAATTTGGCTGGTGGTTTTTTCTGTTTTTGCCTAGTAAGATCATTGGCTGCATCTTTAATCCAATCATTACTTGAACCACGGGATTCGGCACGCAAGTCCATCGCCGATTTAGCCGGTGCTTGCCCTTTCAGCCGTTCAAGTAAGCTCATATAACATTGGGTCACCAGTTGGAATTTCTCAGTATTACCACCTGGCCTGTCTGGATGGGTTTCCATAGCCATACGTTTATAAGCAGATTTTAGCTCTTCAATAGTATAATTGGGATTGAGCCCGAACATCCGCAAACTATCCACATTCCCGGATTCCATTTCGCGGAGTTTATTCAGGTATTCCTGTCGGCGTTGTTCTTGTTGCCTGCGGAATTCATGTCGCTTACGCTCGAGTTCCGCTTCAAATTCGCGTTCCCGGATTTGTTCATCGGTTTCAAACCTTGACATATCACCAGAGTTGGCACCACCAGAATTTTTAAGGGCTTGTGGTGTTGGGACTAGAGCTAGGTTAGTATTACTAGCAAGTGCCCCAACTGTCCTAGACATATAATTTGGCACAGCTGACTGTATTTGTTGTTGAACTGATTGTTTTGACGGTTGTCCATATGTTTGTTGATATCCTGATGATTGTTGTCGCGGTGGAATAGGATATGAATTGTTACCGCTATTTGTAGTTGCAATCATGGATTCAGTTTCCTGCATGAGTTTAAATATTCTAGCTTGTTGAATAGATGTAATTCCGGGTGTTTGCAATAATTCCCGCAACTTTTGTAATTTAGCGCGTGGATTATTGTTCAAAGCGGCGACATTCATCATATTTATTTATGATACATTGACTATATCTAGGGATATTTACCGTAGAGTATTCTATTTAAGAAAACTCTAGGACATAACTGTAGACTATCCGATACCGTAGAGTATTCTAAAATGATTTTGATTGTTTTTATATCTTGAAATAATAAAATTAGGAGGTAACAATTATATACAATGTCGGCGACATTAACTCATCCTTTACTACCACCACCAGCTGATAATGGAGATCCAACAACAAATAGCAGTGATGGTATAGAAGCACGATTAATTTGTATATTTGATAGAGCATATGGTATACAAAATAACCAAGATTTACAAACAGAAGTTGCAAAATTAATATATTTGAGGCATGTGAAACAAGTGTTTGTAGATTCAAACACAACTACTACTTCTACAAACTTCATTACCAAACATGTTGGGACCAAACCTGAATTAGCAGGTGCTGCAAAATATACTTTTGGCCAAATAGTTACAGGAAAAGGACTAATAATACAATATTTAGCAAATCCCGACCCTGCAATAAAAAATGCAATAAAATTATATGTAGCGCCAGAATACAGAAGTTTGAAGACAATACTTAGAAATTCTACCGGTAGTAGTGATCTAAACCAGCCAAATTCAGTTTATATACTATGTCCACTTGGTGTAATCAAGCAACTAATTATTGTTTTGCAAAAAATGGGGTTTAATAAGAATTATTTTAGGAATGGAATATATATTCAATCTAACCAATTAAACTCTATACTTGCAAATTCTATTAAAAAATTAATACCGGACAGTAAAAATCTATATGGTGGTTCTGGTAGTAGTAATGGTAGTAATAGTAGTGATGAATCAATGATATCATTTGGTCCATCATTACCTACAGGGAGACTTAGGGCAGATTCGGGTTTAACTTCTACCATTCCACAACGACCAGATCAACCCATAAGCATGACAATTAGCTCATTACCAGGAACAACATCACTTGGAACGCAGCTTACATTACTTACTCCCGATACTAATAGTCCAACTACCAGTAATCAAGCATTATCAATATTAAACTTTTTGAGTATCAAACCGGATACTAAATCAAAATTTGAAAATATGGCACGGGTATATGTGTATAATAAGATCCCGGCAGGTGATCATGATGATGAAATTAAATCTAAAATCCTATCAATGTTACCTGATATGAATAAGCAAAATGTTAAAGCCGCTTTACAAAGGGACAAAGAAAAATTAAATCTGTATGAACTACTACTTAGTAAATTCAACAAAAAATTTAATGAATTAGAAAATATGTATAAATCAGGTGAGTATGCATTGGCAAAGAGTTTAATTACCATGGGTGCTATAAAAAATATTGATGAGTATACTAATCAACAAAAATTAGTATATTTCAAATTTAATACAACAGAAAAAACACAATATTTAGACACAAAAGTATTAGTGGATAACTTAAGAAAAGAACTACAAGATTCTGATGCAAATATTATAAATACAGAAGAAACTATTGCTAAATATGAAGAACTAATAAAATCTATTGAAAGTTTATCTAAACCACATAGAGATATGAAAAAAACAATTGACACCAAAATTGATAAATTCATAAAACAATATACTCAGATTCAAATAACTACTGATCCTGACCCAGATAATATTCTACAAGAACAAATACAACAGATTGATTCATTATTAAAAACTGAATCAGTTTTGAGAAAATTCCTATTAGCGTTAAAATATATGTCAACATATGTATATTATACAAAAGCAATCAAACATTATGAAAAAAAAATAAATGATACAAAATACAAAATACAACAATATGAATCAAATTTGGGTGTTTGGTTTAAAACTGTTAAGAAACCTGTAAACGTTGGTTCAAGGAATACTAATTTAAATACAGACGTTCAAGAAGTAACTAAGCCAGCTATGCATGCAGACAACCAACAGTTGCTACAGAGAAAAATAGAAGAATTAGAGAATGTAAAAGGTGCTAATTATACACGCAAGAATTGGTTTTTACGTAAAGGGAAGGCATTAATTAATAAAGAATATGCCAAAAAAGTTGCAGCAAATAATGCATTAAGGAAACTGGATAAAATAAAACCAAATCCTCCGAGACCAGCACCATTCTAATCAATTAATATGGCTCATGAAAACTTTATTACCGATTCCACAATTGCTTTATTTTTATCATTCATCTTAATAGAAAATGCATCCAATCCAATTGGGTCGAACTGCCCAGGTGTGAATAACCCGGAATTAAGAATTTGTTCCGAGCCGAAATCTAATCTAGGATTATACCTGTGAAAGGCTTGCCATTGCACTAATGGGTCGGTATATTTAGGCCGGGTTAGCATATAATCCCAAATATGATTGGAATTCTTGGCGATGAGTTGTTTAATTGGTGCGGCATCAGCATTATTATCATTCCGATCTTGCCAACCGAAATCTTTGGGTTGAATAGACATTTCTTATTAGCCCTTATTTATTCATTTTGATATTTTTTTTGATGCTAATAAAAAAAAATTGTTTTGCAGATAACAATTGATGTGCTAGGTTAACTCAACTAGCAACTACTACATATTCAAAATACTAAACAACATATCCAATAGGAAATGACAAAATCAATTACATGCTTAATCCTAGCTATGCTCTTTGCCTGCACTACTATGGCAGATACTAATTGTAATACTAATCTATCTGTTTGGTGTTATATAAAAGACCTACATTGCACTGATACAAAAGTATTTATCCATACTGGGAATACTGATTTTATAGATCGTGCTCTATCAGATGTATTATTAAAATTGGAACCGGTATTAAAAATCTCGAGTAATACTACTATTAGTATGCTTGTTGCTAAAATTCCTGATATGTTACGTTTTATTCCTGATATTCGTGAGCGTATTGCTGGTGTTATTTGCCGGTTTCAACATGAAATTGAGAATAATACTATTGAGGTTGAAGAAGAAGATGAATCTAGTCCTGAAACCAGTAATTTGATTTCTACAACTATATATAGTTCTGTAACACAGCCTAGCACTACAAGTGATACTGTAACACAATCTAGCACTACAAGTGATACTGTAACACAATCTAGCACTACAAGTGATACTGTAACACAATCTAGCACTACAAGTGATACTGCAACACAACCTAGCACTACAAGTGATACTGCAACACAACCTAGCACTACAAGTGATACATCAACATATACTTCATCCGACAACAAATATGATATTAATAATACAATTGTTGAACAACAGCAAAAAAATGTTAATGAAAATGATACAAATCAAAATAATTATTTGCTTGCACCAATTGTTGGAAGTATTTCTGGAGTAGTTCTCATAGCACTTGCTACTATTTACGTTTATAAGAGAATGAACTCACATACAATTGTTAAATTATCTAATACACCTAGTTTTGAAAATCCAATTTATAATAGCGAAGTATCTGAATTAAACTATGAGACACCCATTCCATATGTAAGCTCTACATATACAAATCCAGTCACTTATAATAACTACCATAATATTGATGAACCAGACTTTACGAATTATCATAATGTTAATATTAATGATTCGTCTGAACCAGTCTACGCTATGGGAGATAACCCCGCTTCGTCTGAACCAGTCTACGCTATGGGAGATAACCCCGCTTCGTCTGAACCAGTCTACGCTATGGGAGATAACCCCGCTTCGTCTGAACCCATTTATGACCTAGGAAATAATTAATTTATTCGCTTCTTATTTTTTATACTGCCGGCATGACCTAATAACTTCTCGTAAAAACCAGGATAAAATTAACTTGCTCTAGATTAGAAAATAGCAAGAGTAAAAGAGTGGAAATATGGAAATAGAACAGCAACCACAACTACAAGGTAGTGGAAAAATAAGTAATAGATCTGGAAAAGTCAGCCAAAAACGCCCGGCGACTAGCCAATTGACACCGCCAAGACATCAGGCTAAATCTATTAAGAACATGACGATATGTGGGTCAGGTATCCCCGCATTTTTCCAAAAGAACTATGGTACTAAATGCCAGCATATAGCAGATAACACGAGCCCAGAACTGCGGACAATGCATAAATCATATTATCCAACACAAGACCGGGTTATTGTAATTGGTGATTTACACGGTGACCTAGATAAGCTAATTACATGCCTACAACTCGCAAAACTCATCCAGCTCCCCGCACAACAACTGCCTCAATCAGATGCACTTAGAACTAACCAAGTAGTCTTTGATTATGTTAACAAAACTAAATGGACAGGTGGTAAAACATTTGTTGTGCAGCTAGGTGACCAAATTGACCGAATCCGGCCAACTAAATGGGATGAAATAGGGATTGCTAAAGGTCAAGCAGAAGAGGATGAAGGTAGTAGTTTGCATATATTCTATTTGTTATGGCATTTAAATAACCTAGCTAAGCAAGAAGGTGGCAGGGTTATTAGTTTGATGGGTAACCATGAATTTATGAATGTCGAAGGGGATTACCGCTATGTTAGTCCACATGAATTCAAAGAATACCATGCAGCATTCAACAAATATTATTGCGGGACTGCCAGACCTGAACAGGAAGACCATGATGTAATTGAGAAAATTAATCAGGAAACCCGGAAATTTGCAAAAATACCGCCAGGATATTTGGAACGCAGGTTGGCATGGCACCCACGCGGGCTAATTGCAAATTTCATGGGCCTGAATTATAAAATGATTGTTCAAATCGGCCGTTGGGTATTTTCACATGCTGGTGTAACAATGCATGCTGCACAATCAGATAGTATTTGTAAGATTAATAATGCTATTAGCAAATATCTCCTGGATGACCACCCACATGGCGCTAATGATACTGATCAAGTCCAAAACAAACGGATATTTGATAAATATGTTAATTGTGCGCAGGAGAAGAGCCCGGTTTGGTATCGGGATTATGGTGAAGACCTAGATGATGAACGTGACCGCCGGCAACTGGCCGGGAAATTCGGGATGGTCCTCGAAGAATATAATCGGACCAATCGGGCTTATCACCAGAAATTAGGTGTCCCTCCGGCTGAATATATGGCAGTTGGGCATTCACCCCAATTCTTTAATCAGCATGGTATTAATTCAATCCTGGATGGCAAACTATGGCGGTGTGACGTAGGTATGAGCCGTGCGTTTGGGTGTGAGGGTGACACTGACTGCCGCCGGCCACAAGTTCTCGAGATTCTGTCGGATAACCAAACTAATATTTTAGGCTGATAGAGGTCGAGGCACTAGAAGCTGTGCTAGGTTAGCAAATTTTCATATTTTATTTTTGACTGGGTTTTTTTTGTATTGAATTAATAAATACAACGCAAAATCTATAACTGTTAAATCACACACAACCAAAAAAACTTACAATTCATAATGGAAGCTTATTCAACATGGTGCCCATATGCCCCTTATATGCCTAGCGCCACTGCTAGTGCCCAACTCCCTAAAGGAGATTATGATACGGTAGAAAAGAGCCCTGTCCCGGCTGCACACCGTAATTATAGCCCGGATAGCACAATGCCACCTGCGCCTCGGCACGGTGGTTTGTATAGTGGCCCTCCTAGCAATAATCCTTGGAATAGTATCCCCGTAACCGCGACTATGACAAATATGATTCAAAATAACCTACGTAGTGCTAACCCGCCACCTGGTGCAACTGAACAATATGTCGGAACTGAACGTCTAGGTAACAGTTATGCACCTATGCCCGGCACATATTGGTATAATCCAGAAGGCCAACACGGGCAATTTAATATCAAAGTCCGCCATCAATGTGAAGCCCGTGCATTCGGTGCAGATGGCAACCCTGTTGAAAAACAACAAGTCTATTAACCAAGAATAGCACATATTGTTCTTAACTGTTTTTATATTTGATTCTATTAAATCACATAGTCTCCACTCAAAACATATTCTTAGAATGTTTGAGAAATATGCTAAAAATATAACATTAGCCGCAATAGTTCTAATACTATTACTTCTAGTTTGTCATATGAGCAATGCAACCGATACTAATTATTTGAGTTGGCTTGAAGGATTTCATCCCGATCCTACTACAACTAATCCTAGCTATTGTCCTGGTGCTCATCCCAAAGTCCCTTGTTCTATGATTAAAACATGTCCAACTGCAAGTAGTGCGCTTTCCGCGGAAAATAAGGAAATTGTCGACAGATATGTCTATCTTAAAGCACTCTTAGAAAGCACCAAACTATTAGATACTAAAGAACAAAAGTGGGAATTGCTTTAACTAATTACCGCAATTGGGAATTGCTCTGATTCGGCCATCGCAATTGGGAATTGCTCTGATTCGGCCATCGACAATACATCCAATAATTTTAAAATCAGTTTATTTTTATATGTCATGTGGTGAAATTCAGCATCTAGGATGCCATGCAAATCTTTTTGTTTTAATAAGGTAATAACGGACAGGCTCCTGTTATCTCCTCCTGCAAAATCTAATACTAAATCCAAAACAAATGTCTAGACGCCCTAAAGGTGATAAGAACAAAGGAAATAATAACAAAAATCAACAATCAAAAAACCAGAAAAATAATAGTATCCTAGAACGACTAGGTAATAAAACCCGTGAATTAGCAAATAAGATCCTGCCTGATAAATGGCGAACCACACAACCACAAACTAAGCAGCCGAAACCTAATAAATATAGAAAGCAAAAAATACCTATTGCGCTAAGACAAGCATGTTGGGTAAAACAATTTGGGGAAACATACCGACATAAATGTTTCGTGGACTGGTGCCACCGGAAGATTACCTGCTTTGATTTCGAAGTCGGGCATAATTTGCCGGAATCCAAAGGTGGAACCCTAGACCTAGATAACCTTAGACCAATTTGCCGACAATGTAATATCGGGATGGGAAATGCTTATACAATTGACCAATGGAGGATGCTAAAAATCAAATGCTGAGCTTTTAGTAACCTAGATGTTCTTTGTAAGATGAGAGTCACGGCCGAGAAGCTGTGCTAGGTTGAATAACTGGTAGCAAAGAAAGGAGTCAATATATTTAGTTTAAAATCAGTTACAGAATCGGAAGTTAAAAATCAGTAACATAAATCAGCAGCAAAATGTCAGAAGAAATTATTGGCCCCGAAGAATTATTTGCCAAGATACTATCAAAACCGCCCAAGCCGGCAAAAACATACGGTTGTGGGCTAGAAGATGGCGCATCAGTATGTGAACTATTTCAATTCTGTATGCATTTTTTTCATACAGCAAGTGTTAGATTATATGGTGACGATGCTGGACGTGTAGATGTAAGTTCATGGACACCAGATAACTTGAAATTAATTGCTGATTATTTTGAATCATTAGGTTATAAAATAAATGTAAGTATTATTGACCCCACAAATGATTCAAATAATATGCTAGGCCATTATTATGCATTAAGATATAACCGCCCAGGTGTTGAAACTGAAGATGATTTATGTCTTAATCAATTATACTATCTACTAAAAATAAATAAAACTGGGATGTATTACATCCTGTCATTTGATATCCTTTAATGTTTTGTGTAAATTTTTATTGTTTTTTTGTTTTTTATTTTGCAGAAAAACCTATTAATTAAAATCCTAGAGCGCTGAGAACTTTCCCTGTAATTGATTTAGGGGGTTCATCTTCGTCATCTGTTTCCTCAGGTGTGAATTCATCTACAGGTTTCTCAGGTTCCTCTTCATTAGATAGGCCGGAATCAGCTTGTGTTTGAGACATGGATTCTTTTGCATCTTTGGCGGCTTGGGCACGATGCTGGCGTTCAATATTAGCTGCATACACCAGATTATCAAATGCTAGGACCTGTTCAAAGATATGCCAAGAGATAACATAAGGATTAACATTGGCACCAGGGCGACGGTCTTCAAAATACCCACATTTGGCCTCATTAACACTAATTGGAATACGGACACTTGTATCACGGGTGCCGATATCCCATGAAAAGTCGCGCCAATCGCTTGTTTCAAGACGACCTGTAAGACGTTCACATACACCTTGCCCATATAGATTTTCAAATACATACTTGTTAGGGAAAGCTTCTGCTGTATCCGAAAGATATTCAAGGAACGCAAAGATATAATTAAGACCATCTTTGGCACGCATCTTTTCAGTGCTGAAATTGACATGGCATCCACTATTGTTAATATTTTGTCCACGGACTACAACGGGCCGGAAATCAATCTTGAGCCCGTATTTTTCAGCAGTGCGGATAAGAAGGAATCTTAGCATAACTAGGTCATTACATGCTTCCCATGCTTCACCAAAGACTTGGAATTCAGCTTGCCCGGGTGCTACTTCATAGTTAAACCCGGCGATGCCGATTTCCATTTCACGTGCAATAAGAATGACTTCATCCATCATTTCACGTAGTTGAGCCTTTGGAAATCCGTTAGAACAATAATATGGACCTTGTTGGCCGCTTACCGGGGTGTATCTAGGCTTGAGACCTAGATGGCTAAGTGCACGGGTAAATGGACATGCACTTTGAACAAACCCAACAGGATACCCTGTTTCTGGGTCAATAACAAAGAATTCTTGTTCGAATCCAATCATAGGTCGATGCTTCCAAATCTTGGGATGAACCATCCACATATCAATTGCATCATCATTTGCACGACGTGCATAGCTGGTATGGTCCTCAAAATCCTTCTCAGGCCAATTTGGCCTAAAATCATCAGGATAAAGTGCTCCGATATCATCATCTTCGCAACTTAGGTAATAGTCGATTGTTTCATCATCCATTTCCTCTACTACTTCTTCTTCAGCTTCTTCGGCTTCTTCTTCAGCTTCTTCTTCAGCTTCGTTACAAATTGCGACTTGTTCTACCATGTCATTCTGACCTGCAATCTCATTAGTGTCTGTATTCAGATTACACTTATTTTGACAGCATGAATATTCATGTGGTTGTTCATCAGGTGCATCTAGACATACACATTCTGTTGTATTACACATTTCGCAAAATTCAGTATCGCGAATTTCCTTGCTCATGCAAAGGACATATCGATCCACAGCATGGCTTTCAGGTGCAGTGTATACAAAATATGGCACTAGTCGGCATTCGGTTTGGCGACCAGGTTCACCATAGTTATTTACATCACCAGTGCTAGATCCATCATAAGTCCATTTAGGATAATCTTCAGGGTTGGTATCTAGCTTAGTTGCTTGCTCCCCGTAAAACATACGTGTTTTACTGCGAAAAGTAATTCCATCAGCATCAGCCCAAATATATTCAACAATAAGGCAATCAGTTGCAGACATTTTAATTGATTATAAGTTAGTAGAGTTTATAAAGAGTTGGTAATGATTTTAATTAATAAGTTTTTTATGAATAATTGATAATTAACAAAAAACAATTTTTAAGCTAATATTATTAATAACTAGCATTAAAAACTGTTTTTTTGGTATACTTATAGCAAAAATTGTAATAAATACGCCATTTATAGAAATATTATTAACAAGTTATTCATATCCAATTTAATAAACTCTTTAATACATTTAGTATTTTCTGTAATGGAGCCATTGACATCTGAACTGGAAAAGACAATTAGGCGATTTTATGAAAGGACATACATGGAGAAAAAGGCACTAGGTTCTACAGTAAGAAAAATAACAGTTGTTCATATTCTTTATAATTCATATCCAATCGATTATATAGGAACAGAATCAATGAGTGATTTCCTTTGTTGGCCTGTCGTTGCAAACAATTTGTCAATGAAGTATCAAGAAGATAAGAATGTAAAGCTCACCCATATCATTTTGAATATTGATAAGAGATACGGTAAGATTTCGCATGAACTGATGCAAGCAACTGAGAAACATCTGGCAACTATGCAAATATATTATCCAATGGTTGATTTTCATTATAAGACATTCGATACCATGTTCTTTAGTCCAAGTTCACTTATCAATCAAATCAAACTACTGTCAACAATTCTGCCATCTGATTTGATGTATAATGTTGTTTATTTCGGAAATCATAGTGAGTTGCAATGCAACCCTTTTCAACTGATCAAGCATCATCCACGAATCTTTGCACCACCATACGATGGGAATATCAACCATCAGCATATGCATGCAGATATTAATGTTTCCATTGAGATGGGTATTACTGATATGAAGTGGAAAACAAACGATACATGGCATTTTTACGAATTGAAGGAATATCGTATTCCTGCCTTTCTTGAAATGATTCAATTGCAAAATCGTAAGTGTTATTGTCCAGTGACTAAGAATCCAATTCACATTTATGAACTGTTTGATTTACCACTTACTAGGGCATCCACCGGAATAACACCTAGGAATATTGCATTAATCAAGACATACATACATATTATGTTTATTGACAGTAAGTTAATAAATTATATTGATTCACTTATTGATGAAATTACAAGTTTGTGTATGACTGATATTTTGCGCCTATATATTTTACAGCTAGGAGGCACATCTGGTTCTGAATGTTTTGAGAACCCAATTAGTATTATCGCAGTTCTACTGCTTCATGCTATAAAGATGTATATGATGCTACCACCCGGACGTGCTGAAATATACAAGCCTGTCATTACGGCTATTGCCAATCATAACAAGGATGAACTGATTCAAACATGCACCGATATTGTTGAAAAATTGTAAAATACAATTAATTTGAATTTCTATTTTAATTTTAATTTCAATTTTAACTAAAATGAAGTGAAGAATTTAGTGAGTAAGTTTGTTTTATTTTTTGTATTGTGTTATTTGTAAAATGACATATCAACTTAACATAGAATAAATAAATTTAACAATAAACAAAAGTTTCAGATTAATATATGTAAAATAGAATAACCCATTTACACAATTAAACGACATGTTCAGGTTTTTAAGTAATCTGTGGCATAGTATATATAATTATGTATCAGTATTATACCCAGACACATGGGTTAATGAAAAAGGTCACCGTCAATTAATTACTTTAGACTACGCTAATTTTATTACTAATACATCAATACCAATAGTTAAAAAATATTATAAATCAGACGGCCAACTACAAATACTTACATGGAATATTCATCATGGATTAGATTGGTTAATGCGGCCTAAATTAACAGAAATCGCAGAATATCTACAGATAGCCCATCAACAAGTAGATGTTATTTGTCTACAGGAAGTGGATACTGCACATATATTTATACCAGGTGTTGGCCTAGTTAATCAAGCTATATACCTATCTGCACAGCTAGGATACTATTGTTACTATCATAACAACCTAGCTATACTATCTAAGGCACCAATAGTTAAAGAACTAGAACCTATACAAATCCGGCCAAGTGCGAATGATAGTAATAAGTTTGCTACTCAAATAATAAGTTGTGTAATCCGGATTAATGATACCGAGATCCGGATTTATAACTGTCATTTACCCAACGATATATCTGGCTTCTGGCAATGGCATGGGATTACGAATTCACATAATGGATTATTATCCAGGATACTTGATGATACATACAATCGGATACCGGTAATTATTTGTGGCGATTTCAATAGCATCGAATTATTTGCTGGGATAAGAACACTCAAAAAACTAACAACTAATGGTGCATTACACCATCCTTCATATCCATTATTAGTGCCAATTATGCAACTAGATTATATACTTACAAATGGAGAATGGGTAGGTGGATTAAATGTCTTGGTATCCGCAGCTGATTATAATTGTAATTTATCAGATCATTATCCTATTGAAGCACTTATTACACTCCCCACTGAAAACACTAATCTTAAATGAATCATGCTGCAACTAATTCATTCCACATACTAAATCAACAAGGTTATTTGTTTTTTGACTATGACATGTTTTTGCAAGAATTTCTGCAATTGCAGCATTCTGATTATCAAAATTATTCAGAATAATTTTATTAACTTCAGCAGGAGTAATAGCATACTTATAATCCCAATCTGGTATACTAATCATGGGATCATTATAGAAAAATCGTAGAATTTCAATAATCATTTCCGGTGAACAATTACCTACCTGTAAGTGAATATCGACACGCCCTGGTCGGATTAGTGCTTTATCTAACCGCTCCGGGTGATTTGTAGTAATAATTAGGATGCGTCCGGGTGTTTCTAATACACCATCTAATATATTTAATAGGAATGACAAGTTAAGTTGTTCTGGATGTGGGTCATTATTTTCTTGTTTTTTATCTTTTGACGTATTTGTATTTTTTTGTCCATCTGATGATGTGTTAGATGTATCAGTATTGCTAGAGATATTATGGCAAACTGATGGGTTAATTGATTGGTTAATTGATTGGTTAATTGGACTCCCAGAATATCTGCTAGGTTCAAATCTGGCGATACCTGTCAAATCTGTATTGAACATTTCATCTAATGACTTAAAAGTCCCAGATCCATATATATCACTACATCCACCTGCACTAAAACCTAATGATGCACCATATAACTCATTCACCTCTTCTTCCATATGGCTACTTAAACTGCTCATCCCAACTGGTTCAATTACATCTGATGTTTTACCGTTATCAAATTCAATATGTTCACCTGGTCGCATTTTAATTACATGACGCCCGGTTTTAATTGGAGTGAGCTGTGACCGATTAGCCAAGATTTGTCGAATGTCAGTTTTTGGGTCTTCTAATAGATTAGTATTTTCAATAAGTTCTGGTTTATCGTCTGGTCTAGTAATTACTGTGTTAGGATTGTCAGATCGCTTATCACGGGAAATAACTATGTCAGTGAGACAATCAATATCTTCGATGACATATAGGCGTTTATCTAATGGGATATTCACTATTTCATTGCCACCATTTCTAAGCACATGAATTTCAGGGTTATAAAATAAATTTTTCAGTTGTGTTTGAGTAGTTGTGTGTCGTAAGCTAATATTAAAAATATGCCGCTTGGTATCTTTAGCAACTGCTTTAATCAAACTAGTCTTACCTGTCCCTGGAGGCCCGCTTAACATAATACCTAGCGTATAAGGGATACCTTTTTCTTCATACCACCTTGGATTATTAATGAATGTATCCACACGTTTCTTAATAATCGATAAATGTTCACCAAATACATTGCGCAAGCTTTTATTAGTATGAAACGGGACCATGTCAAATGAAATGTTTTTACGAGCCATTTCAAACCGATAAGTGCCATCCATTGATTTGGGTATTTGCTCATAAATCTCATTGAAATAATAAGACTGCTTACCTAGATTATTGGTTTTCTCGGCGTTATACTCACGGACAATGCCGCTAACAAAGTTCTTAAGGTATTCGGTGTCATAAACATAACTGAAAATCTCAAAGATATACTCACAAATTTTGCCTTTATCATCTTTAGTATATTTCAAAACCCGGCACATAACATCAGGTTTTAGCAGGAATTCCTCGTTATTACCCACATAATAATCACAATTAAAAATTAGGAATTTGCAGGTATCTAAACTGCTAATATAATTTATGAGTGCAGTTACAACTATATTTTCTTGATTATCTTTTATTTTTTCATATACAATTGTGCCAGTGGGTCGTTTTTCGGACAGTGACGAAAGTGCAATAGACGCGTAAGTATTCATACGTGACTTATTAAAATAGCTAGATGCTTTACTATGAATATAAGTTATGATTAGCGGAATCGCGGCCATAATCTTATTAAATAATGTCAAGAAAATGATGCCTATGATTGCATTAATTATATTGCCATCTCGCATACCTGTAATTGTTATAATTGAATTAGTTAGCATTGGCATCATACTGTCTATACTACCTGAAACATATCCGCTATGAGTTCCACCCCACATATTATTAATCGGTGGCACTCCAAATTGATTTGTATTTGTATTGGGTTGTAGTGGTATTGTCATTTATTAGTGAATTGTTGTGCTAGGGTAACCTAGCTAATAAATATGGATAACTCCTTAATTTATGTTATTAAAAATTGTTTTTGGATGATGAAACTTATGATTAAAAATAAAGGTATAAAGACAAACAAAAAATATAACCCAAAAGTAATAATTTATTAACCACCACTATTAACCAGAAAAGTATGAAACTGTTAAAGTATCTATTTGCTGGATTGTGCTCAGTGGCTCTTAGTATAGTCCCTAGCAATATATTCAATTCAATTACATCACTGGGTGCAGATGCAGCCGCAGTAGTGGTCCCACGTGTTAACTTATCACCTATCCGTATCGACCCTTTTCAGGAAGGTCGAACATATACTATTACTGCAACTATCGATGAACCTATTATTTGCCCAGACACTGTGAACCAATTTGATTGCCATGTCATCCTATACATTGATAACCCCGACCCTAGCTTGATTTCTATTGACCCTTGTTGGGAACAGTGGAATATTCATGATTGGCATGACAGTAGAACATTTAATATCACAGCTATCCCACATTATTACAATATTCCGCAAAAGGAAATTACTATCCGGCCGCGCGTAATTAATTCAGGGTCAGATTATTATAATGGATTCCAACCGCCAAGTATAGTAGTGAAAACAGCTCCTGTTAGAACTGCTACTTGTAGTAGCACAGGCGATCCACATTATTCTACATTCGATGGTTATTATTGGCACTTATATGGACGTGGTAAAGAATGGCTTGTAAAAACACCGCCATCTCCTGCGCTGTCTAACAAAGCATCTTTACTATCTGTCCAAACTATTACACAAGGTTCCGGGTATTCTAGAAATTGTGCCCTAGCCATTCTTGAAAATGGTAATTATATCATGGTATCTGTATGCCGTGGGTCATTTGAATCGGTTGTCCGTGCACTTAATCCTGATGTTGGGACACAGCCCAAATTACTTGGTGGTGGGAGCAATTATGAAATCAAATTTCCATCAGGAGTTACAGCACAATTTCAAACCTGGGGTTCAAATGCAAATGTTTGGGTAACTCTACCTGCTAATTACTATCAATCTGGTATTACCGGATTATGTGGTAACTGGGATGGGGTTATAAGTAACGAAGGCCTAAGTTATGTTTATAACGAATGGCAAGATCTTCCGCAATCAATGCGTGTTATGCCAGGCGATGTAGATTTATTCACTATTAGCGAAGCACAAATCCGGGCAACATTATTACCACCTCCTACTAAACAGCAATCTGCGACATGTAGTTATGTTCCTCCTAAATATATTGCACCCATCTTAAATAATCCTGATGTAGAAGACTTGACTGAACTAATTAAACAGGCCTATTCTCCACCTCGTAGAGAAAATGATGCTTTTATGGCTGGTGGCACGCCGACAGATCCGGATTATGACCCCTTAAATGATCCAGTTATTGATATAAGTGATGATGATTTAGCTGCGGGTGATATTCCTGCTCAGCCACCTGTATCTAATGATGAATATAACCGATTAATGGCATTATGCCAGGAATACGCAAAGCGACCTGAATTAGCCAAATGTCCTTCATTACCAGTTGCCAAATACATAAGTGCTTGTCAAAATGACCTCCAATTTCATACGGTTCAGTCAACAGTCCAAGAAAACTGGCTCGCTGCTGCCGCTGAATGCAATACAATTATAATACAATCGGCACAACCAACTAATACTTCACAAGAAGCCGCAAACCAAGTTGTTGAGAACCTAGTTGTGGTGCTAGGTAAGTGTTATGGTGTAGTTTGTGCGCTAGGTTCAAATTGTGATACCAAAACAGGTAGTTGTGTTTGTGCAGATGTAACTATGCGTGGTTCGCGATGTGATATTCCTATTAATTCTATTCCGGAATTGGTCGCACAACGTCCTAAATATTTAGAATTCAACCAGCAACCTGGTGATGCAGAACAGGTTGCAATGTATATCCCACACAATGCATTCATCAAATATATTACAGCAGATGATCAAGTTGTTGCAACCGCACAAACTGATGATGGCACACCTGCACAAAATACCACTTGTAAGGTTATTGGTGAAGGCCAAGTGAGTTGCCCAATTACACGAATCGTTACACATGAACAAATAGCAAATACTATTATTGTTCGTTGGACTTACACAGTTATTACTGCATATGGCACGAGGAAAGTAATTGTGCCTACCATCCATAATGGTCAAATAGTATATTCTAACCCATGTATTCAATGTGCTGTTAATCCAGTTGCTAAACTAGGCGAACAAGAAACATGTTTCCGGGCATCCGACAAATGTTTCCCCGGCAAATTTTTCCCGCTTACACTACAATCTAATACTACTACTGCTGAAATTAGTAGGTTCTTTAGACAACAATGCTATCAAACTGGCACTAGTCCAGATCCATATACTAATCCTTGCCTAGTATGTAGTGCAGATGATATTATTAAAGTAAATTGGCAATCAACACTTCAAGAATGTCAACCACATCTCAAGCAAAATCAACTTGAAACACGTTCATTTGAACCTGATTCTGGGCTACTCATAACAGCTTTTGATATAACTCCATATCTTGCTATGACTAGTCTATTTCCAGCAAATACTGAAGCCCTTTATGCTACTGATTCACCTATATTTAAGTATAAGATAGGTGCACTTACTGCAAGTGCAAATATAAACCAACAAACCATATTAAGCAAACTAACTGGAGATTGTCAAACTAATCTTGGTAAGTGTATTCTTACACTAGAAGCAAGTCTAATCCAACCATTTACACAAGATGGTATCCTAATTGCTACTGTAAATGTATATTGGCAATATTCAGTTGACCCTGTTGATGTAATTAAAATTTCAATTAGAGTTATTAACAATATTGATAATGATCCTAAACCTATAGATAATACAACTACAACACCCACATTACAAACTAGCATAGCTCCCAGTGATACTACTGCGTCTACCAAAGTGGCTGATCTATCAACACAGGCAACACCTACTAAGCCACAATTTGTGTGTCCCATGATGGCATGTGCAGAAGGATGTTACACTGAGCGTAGCACTGTAACTGGATGCATTATTGCTTGCCTTTGCCAACAAACTAGACCTACACCTGACCCAAATGAACCTACACCTTTACCAGAGACTACCACCGAGGATGATGGTCATGACGAGAAATCACCTGTATCACCGAAAACATTGCCACCAGTTGTTGACGAGCCTAGGCCAACAATTAAGCCAGTTGTTGTAAGCTCAACTGCCGATAATAATAATTCGGTGACTGCAGGCGGACTGGCAGGTATAGTCATTGCTGCAGTATTCATCCTACTAGTCATGCTACTAGCCGGATATAGGTATAGAAATAGCCCTCTACCAGATATTGACACTGCACTTCTCAAAAATCAATCCGTTGCACCTGATAGTCTTGGCCAATCTACTGGGGATACAGATCTAGGTTCACATACTAATCCTTTGTATTACCAGGGTGAGATAACTCGTAGGGATATGGGAATGCAACCTAATCCTGCATATATGGCATCATATAAACAAAATAGTTTATACCAAGCACACCCTCGTGATGATGATATATTTAATAACCCGACATATACAGTCCACACTAATCCGCTATTTGTAGAAACAAATGAGTCCCTAGTTAATCCATTATATGAAGCATTATATACTTTTGAAGAAGGAACGTATAAATTTGTAGGCGCTCCTAATTCAATGCGACTATTTGTCAAAGCATCCGGTGATGTAGTAGTTTATGACGTGGCGTATTCACCTGAGCAAGGTGGCTATTCTATCAATCAACCTGTGTTATATGATACTGCGAGCCCAGATATTTCTAATCCCGTGTCCAATCCAATCTATTTCACATCAATTATGGAACTCTCCAATTACTATTCTGATCCAGCAACTGAAGATATTAGTCCACTCACTGGCCGGTTATCTAGGCCACTGCCGTCAGGGACATATAATAGTGGTGACCTATATATGTTTAATAATGCTAATATTAAGAATATTGCTGTTGCATAACGCGCTTATATTCTCGTTATTTTTTCTGTTTTCAAACAAATAACTAATCTTACAAGAATCAATAAAACACAAATCGTCGCATAAACATGGAATTCCTAAAAAGCATAATCCCTGATGATTGGTATTTGCGTTTTTTCCCACCAGAGGAAGATAGCAAAGAAGGCGTGCAACTTTACCTGCATATACGCGATGGTAAATATATAATTCCAGTATCACCTGGGGTGTCTAGGAGCCAAGTTGTTGAATTTCTAAAAGATATTAATACCGATGATAACCTAGCAGCACTGTCCGAACAAGATGAGAATACACCAGAGAAAGATTTAGAAGCAAATGAGGAACACGCAACATCGACTAACGAAATATTGCAACAACTAGGTGATATATTTGCATTACCTGCAAAAACTATTTCTCAGATCATTATTGATACATTCAATGGCGCAGAAATTGTATTCGTAGGTGGTGGTGAAGTAACGGTTGAACATGAAAAAGACCCGGAAACTGGGATTTGGCACACATGGTTTGTTAAGAATATTAAGCAAGAAGCTGTTCGGATAGCATGTATTAACACTACTAAATTGGTTAGATGGTAATGCGGACCAATATCAAGTAACCTTAATAATTAATTTATTTTTATATACATTTCTTAAATATGCCTATCACAAAACCTATGACAAATACTAAAACTACCAAAAACAAAACTCATAAAAGGATTAGGCGATATCGTTATAAGACAAAACGACTGATATTGAATAAGCAATCTGCTGGAGGTTTTTTTTCAACAAGTAATTCAGAAAGAATACTTAAAAAATTACAAAAACACCGGGCTATATTAAGTTCACAAGCAGATGAAATATTAAAAGCATCTAAATTGGGTAAAGATAAAAAGGAGAAAATAAATTTATTTGTAGATAAATGTGTAGATGTATTATTATTTAATTTATTTACAATATGGAAAGATAACAAATCAAATATATTAAAATCGATTGGTAATGAAAAAAAATATCAAGTATTAATTTCACAATTAGATGAACAATTTAAATCAGATAAAGGATGGCAATATGAAAAGTTACACAAAATTTACTTACAATTACATCAATTAGGATATCAGATCAGACAAGATTTTTACAAGATTTTGAATGATAACACTCCTAAAAGTAGTAAGGTGGTAGCTAGTTCCATATTAGAAATATCATATTTATTAAATGATAATTGGATTAACGAAGGTGCTATTAATACAATGACAGAGCCTAAATTTGTAGACCTAGATAGAATGTGGTTTAATAAAAAATATGATGACTGGTTTGAACGAAATTATAAATGGATTTTGCTATTATCATAATAATATAAATTGCCACAATTATGTAAATGATTAATTAACCTAAAATAAAAAAAAGGGCTAAAGAATAAGACTATACGTTTAATTATTACTACCAGATTTAAATAATATGGCAGACCTAGAACAGCTACCTAGCATCGAGCAAACAATTCCAGCAGCGACAACCACTCACAAACTAACACAACTAATTCCAAATGTAGGCGACCGTCGGTATACCGGCGTAGGGACACTTATAGTTACCCAATATAATGGACAGCCATATCTGGTATTAGGACGTGAAGCTTTTAAGAGTATTAAACACCGTGGCGCATATATGGTTTCTATCTTTGAAGAATTTGGCGGTGGAATACAACGCCGGCGTGCAACACTTGCTGAAAATGCATGTTTTGAGCTTCGTGAAGAAACTAGTAACCTTTTGGATCTAACCGAATGCTCACAAATCCTAGAGGACCGAGGTTACCATTTCGATTTACCATTCCGTGATGACCGAATTTACCGGCTATATATTATTAATATTCCGGACGCGCATACTATGATTCCATATTTACAGGGTAATCGTCAAATTATTAATAGGGCATTAAATAATCCTGCTAAAGGAACTAAAAGTAAGATTAAAACATTTTTGGAAATGGATACGATTAAATTGGTTTCTTTAGCAAGTATTCAACGTGCTATGATGGATATAAATAATTATGTTTGTTTCAAGGCAGAGGATACTATTTGGAATTTAAGTGCACCATCCCCGCCATACAGGGGCATCCTAAAAGTGGACCCGGAAACATTTTTAAATGAACGCCTAGTCCAATTCTTAGGCGGTGTATTTACTGATGATAAACTCAAAGGATATGAGATATGTAACAATATTGCGACAAATGGTCAAAAACAATTGGAACTTGCCAAACCCGTTAAAATACAAGATAACTACTATAAATTCCTAATTGGGACATTTACATTTGCACCAGTTGGGTATTTACCTCGGTCTGAACCGGAACAAATCGACACTAATCAAGAAGAAACTGATTAATTTGATAATACTAAAAAAAAAAAAAAAGAATAAGAATAATTTATCGATTATCCGTGGATTTAGAGGTTAGCTTGCTAACCGTGGATTTAGAGGTTAGCTTGCTAACAGTTGATTTCCGTGAGCGTTAGCCATGGATTTAGAGGTTAGCTTGCTAACCGTGGATTTCAACCTTATCATCTTCTACGAGTCCGTTATCAACTAAGTAATCGCGGACTTTGAATCGTTGGTCACCTGTAAGCTGAATGACTTCGCCAAATTCTTCATCTTCGGCTATATGCCCGCCACATGCATACATAGTTTTGAATTTCTTAATTAGTTCTTTACGTGGGACCTTAGAATCTAGGCCTTGAATAATAGTTACTACTTTTTTACCTGTTCTTTGTTGAATCCGAATATGAACTACATCAAGTAATTTCATATTATCTGCAGTATCAACACCATCTTCAAAATCAATATTATTAATATTATTAAAAATTGGTTGGCCAATTCCAGCAGTAAGTGGATTAGATTTAGATTTGTTAGTTGTTGACATATTAAGTATAGTTATAATTGCTGTGCTAGGTTACTTATTAATGATTAATATTAGAATATCTAGTTAATCTAATTAAAACGTTTTTTTTGTGGATGTTAAATATATATTTGTAATGTTATTTGCGGATTAATTAATAACACCTGATAAGTTGATACCTAGCCATACACCGAATTCATTAATGAAATCCACACCAACACATCCATGAACGCGGCCCTGCTTAGTCATGAAATCAGCACGGTCACATCCTATTGGGAAAACAGGTTGATGCCAAATATCCGGCCAAATTTGCACAGCTTGTGTGCCATCAAAATAGAATCCCACAAAATCATTAGGGGTTATATTATCACCGGGCCGGGCCAATAGTAATATAAATGGACATCCGTTAGGAGCCCAAAATACCTGGCCACCGTCTGGGTGATAATTAGCTTCACGTGTTAAAATAGTATTTTCAAACATGCGTCCGGTAATATAATCACCGGTAACAGCCCGATTTTTTGCATGTAAATATCCACCATCAAACCAATAGCTGAATACACCCTCTGTAACACCCCCACCGACACCTGTGCCTGTCATTAAAGGTCGTATGCCCACAACCGGCCAAGGTTTAATAACGACTTCCTCTTCGGAATAATCATTAGTTATTCGGCCGTAATCTCTGAAATTTTGGGGAGTTGCACGGACAATTGGGACTTGAACAACATTGTATCTATTGAAATCATATAATTCTTGTGCGTAATAATCAGCGTATCCACTCATTTGTTATATTTGGGTTATACTAATTTAGTATTTGGTTTATTTAAATATTTAATAGGTAATAAAAAGGAAAAAATAACTTATTGGTCTAGAAACCAATTCGTGTGATAAATTCATTACATAGTTTGATATGTGACCCGGACAGGATAATTTCATTTTCTTCAGTTAATTTAGTTTTTTCACATTTTGATAATTTCCGAAGCACACGTTTAACCCGATTCAGATCATATTTCTCAGCATCTAAACCGGCAAGTATAGTAATTGTGTGACCACTTGGGGTTTCTCCTAGTTCAATTGTAATCATAATATATTATTTGTTCTGATACCTATTATGAATAGGTATGGCAATCTTTAAATCATTCTTTTTGCATGAATTATTTCAAGCCTAGCACTGGCATTCGTCGGAAATCTAACCTAAACACTACCTAGCATATATAGGTATAGAGCTAATTATATCAGTCTCATCTATCAAATATTAAATATTATCATTAGAATGTCTATTGCAAATGGTAAATATTCACTCCAAACTATCATACTACGAGATACATATAAACAATTAAATAATCTGTCGCAGCTATGCAATGATGATAATAATGCATCGGCCACAACTTTAGGGCTTATTTCTGGCGCGGAGAGCATTTACAATGAGTATCATACTAATTCAAAAAATGAATTAGTCAAGGTTGCTAAAAAACAGGCAATTTCGGGAGAGGCGTATTATGACCCAGCTGACATTTTAGAAAGCATGCGACCATTCTATTATGCACCACTAAGAGTATACCTAGCACTATGTGATCTTATTTACCGGAATATTACTTGTCTAGGTAGACAAACAGATAAGGCATACCAATGTCCTAAAGTTCAAGTCCGTGTAGGAACTGAAATAGTCAATGTTCCTGTTATTCCAGAAGAACATTATTATTTAGTATATCAAATTATTGCAGAATATTCTAACACATGGCTTTAATAATACCTAAATATGACTAAAAAAATTGTTTTTATTTTTCCGTCTTTTTTAAAAATAAACTTATTAAAATATATCTGGTGAAACTATAATTGCACATTAGCATATACACAATTAATATTTTATTAATATGGATGAATTTGAAAATATTTCGCTAGATGATGTTACCGAAGCTCAGTCTGTAATTATTAATGATGACTATTCTGATATGCCAGAACTTGAATCTATTAATTTGGCAGCTTTTGACAATTTTAAAGCAACAACTGATAATATGCAACTGATAACGGATAACCTTACCGGGTTGCTTAATCAAATTGACCATACACTTAAACCAGTTGAATCAAATACTAGATATACACCTAATTATAATCTGGAACGTATATGCTCTACGAAATATACAAATAGACGCCGCAATAAAAGGTCACATCCGGAAATTGTAAACTATGGGACTATTATTTACAGTTCTTTGCCTGCAACACAAAATCCACATGTTGCAAAATGGCTTAATAGATTTGCACAAGTTTTGGAAACGATTTATGAGAATGATACGTGCAATAATGATCAACTCCGTGAGGAAACAATCACAGAAGCAATTTCTATTCTTGATACATATTCTAGGTCAGAACCATCATCTATGCTAAAAACTAGCGGAAACTAATACCATTATCCGCGGGAATTACATAAGATGTCAGTACCAACACTCAGGATTTTCAGACCGGAAGCTGTATAAAATACAACATAATTGCATTAAATTTTGTAATTATTTGATTCAAAATACACAAGTTTATGTATCATTGAATTATTTTTAAGTTTTTTTTAATATGATATTTTAAAATAGTAACACCATACTTTGCAGTTTATATATAAACGACATTCACAATAACATTATGTTTATATTCCAGATAGTATTTAATGCGGATATTGTAATTATGATGTGTAAATCTAACTAAATATTATGTTATACAATGTTTGAGCAATTCAGAGTCATGTTATTTTTGATTACCTAATATACTTTTTTATAATATTTTGAAACTGTGATATATGCTTGAAATTGGATTATAAAAATGCATGTTACCGAAAATTTAGGTCGACAAAAAGTTTTGGAAAATTTTTGAAAAAAAAAGTGGGAGGGTTTTGATATGTCGCGCCTCCCACTTTTAAAAGTGGGATAAAAGTGGGAGTTACAGCATTTCACACTTATACATACCATCTATACACTCAAACCTGACTTAAATAATAGGTATTAGTGTAGTATGTGTATATGCTCGCGCGCGCACGCACATGACCACCCCTTTCAAATATTTCTATCATATCAAATTTTTTCTATGTAAGTGATGGATAAAAGCGGCGCTTAAAAACGTTCCGAAAATTGTCTAAAAAACATGATTTTTTTCTGTTTTTTTTGTGTACAGCAAAGGTTGCTTTAAAGAACAGCTTAGTATCGTAAAAATACCAGACTGTATCCAAACTAGCTGATAAATACTAATTCAAAAAAAAGTAATTTTCCTAAAGACCATGTATTCCGTCAATCAGGTGTCAAGATTTTTGTCGATCAGACAACATTACAGCTAATCTCCGAATAGTTACAGCTAAGTATCGTAATTTGCGTTTGTTTAAAGAAAATAAAATATTTGTAAATAATAATAAATATGCCTCAACAAACCCTTGTTTGCGCCTGTGGTAAAGATTTTTCACGGTTCTGTTACTACAAGGAACATCTTGTTAAACACAAATGTCACCTGAACACACCACAATCAGCGCCCGAATCACCCAAATCCACCCCGGAATCCGGCGATTTAAATCTGCAAAATAATAATACAAACTTAGATAATATTCCAGGTCAGGTATCAGAAAATCAAGAATTAGTAATCGCAGAAATACAGCCTGAAAAAGTTGCGTATAATTCACAGTCGCCTAATATCAATCCTAAAGTAGCTTGTAATTTCTGTGACAAATTATACAGCCGGCATCACATTAAAACACATAAATCAAAATGCAAACAAAGATACAAAGATACATATGAATATAAACTATTACTCCGGGCAGGTATACCTAATATACCTGATACGTATATTGAGGTCCGAGAATTATTTTGTAAAATAAATGATAATAATCCAGAAATATTTACTAATTTGACTCCAGATAAAAATGGTCTTGCTGACTTTGAAAATGCAGTTCCAAATATAGGAGGTCGCCCAAGAAAAAACCAGGTCCCAGAAGCATCAACAATTAATAATATTGGAACTAATAATAACATTGGAACTAATAATGTTAATAACACAAATAATATTACAAATAATATAACAAATAATAATAATATACAAAATAATATTAATATTTTTATTAACCCAGTTTGCCATGAAAGCATTGCACATATAAGCCCGGAACGGCAAATGTATATAATTTTACAAAGATTACATTCATTCAAAGCATTAATTGATAGTGTTTATGAAGACCCGGCAAATCATAATATTCATATTTCGGACCGTAAAGGTGATAAAGTCCGATACCTAGATAATGAACATGGTATTAATAATGGAGAATCCAAAGACGTAATAGGAAATGTGGCAATGTCACATCTAGGACACCTAGATAATTTCATCGAAGCACATAAAAATAATATACCTGAACATCGGAAGGATGACCTGAAATTTTTAGAAGCATTCCTCATAAATGAAAACAATAACCCTAAAGTAATCAATCAACTAAATGATAAGGTTGCCGCGCTATCAGGCAGTTCCAAGATATTATTAGATAAATATCAGAAACAAAAGATGATTGACTATATAAATAGCTTAACTGAATTAAATATTAGTGATGAAGCAATTAATGCATTACCGACTAATATCCGTAGACACCAGAATGTCAGTAATGGTATTGATTTTTAATTATTTTACACGTGGCATAAATTCTAACTATAAATAAGTATATTGTTTTTATGCTAAATAATAAAATTATTTAGCCATCGCACTAGATATGACTATTTAGCCAACCAACCCCTGATATTTTTTATTTATTTAAAATACCAATATATAATATTTACATTTAGGTAAATGTAGATATGATTGTAATTATATTTATTTTTTAAGAAATTAATAATTTATGATATTCGCAAACAAACATACTTTAATAATTATAGTTTTAGTGCATGAATATAATGATTACTTACATATGATATAAATATATTATTACTACCGTGATTATAATTTACATAATTTTTAATTGCATATAATAATTTGTGCAAATATTAATACACCAAGTAAAAATATTAGGTTTATCTGAATTGACACCTTACAATTCATGAAATGGCTAAAAAATGCAGAAAACAAGAATTTTACCCCGGGAAATTTTTTTTGGAAAAATCTAAAATTTTTGTGAGGGGGGTCTGTGTGTGCCGCGGAGGCTCACAGATTTACTCGCTATAGAGAGTATATTGCGGATTTTACGCGGCATTTCCCGCCAGATACTAACTTATTTTTCATACCTTTACACGTGAGCCTACCAGGTAAAATGATGTTGTGTAGTGACCTCTCGCGCGCGCCCGCATGACCACCCCTTTAAGTTTCAATCTCCGGTTATTTTTTCTATATGTAAAATCTAGGCTCTTTGGGTGGAGATATTTTGGATATAAAACACTATATTTTGCGGCCTCAAACTATTCTGTGTAAAGGTATATATAAAGTTGTGTAAAGTATCGTATAATTCACACTGAATTTGTATTTTTCCAGAATGTGTATAGTAATGTGTCAATTCACAAGTTTGTAATTTTCCTAAATGCGACACAATCACAGTCTGTGAATATCTAATTATTATGGATTGGAACATATCTGTGTAAAGGTTTGTATAACCTGTGTAAAGGTTCGGTAAATTACCAAAAAAAAAAAATTTGTTATTAATAAAATACACATCCCTAGCACACCTTATTGCACCAGTTATTATAGCAAAATGCAACCAACACGACATATTTGTTCTTGTGGAAATGAATATAAACAGTTCCATGGTTTAAAAAAACACCTTTTAAAATCAAAATGCAACCTGAAAACACAAGAATCCGAACCTGAACCTGACGAATCAGCGGCTGAATCTGCAGTCGGGACCCCGGTAACAACTCCAAAAAAACCAAATATACAAATTGATAAAAGCACAATTGACTATTCGGCAATCCCAGTTTTAACAGATGAAGAACGACAAAGATTAGATATAACACCTCCGAGTAGCAAACCGGTAATAAATAAAAAACGTAAATGTATATACTGCACTAAAGAATTTACAAAACATAATATTAAACGACATGAAGACGTTTATTGTAAACATCGTTATAAAAGATTGGCACAATATAAACATCTAGTGCGTGCAGGTGTGCAAAATATACCATGTGATACTATTGAAATCATGGAATTATATGATAAGTTACTAATTACACAACCGGATGTTTTAATGAATACTAATATCGCAACATCACATGGTATCGAAAGGCAATCTAATTCAAACCCAGATGGTAGTAATACCAACTCACAACAATTATCCACTATAGATTCAAATACAAAAAATCAAATTACTTCGCAGTTACAAAACCAATTACCAATTGCAGGAATTAATAACATCAATGTCAATAATCAAACCAATAATATACAAAATATCAATAATATTCAAAATAATAATATAGTCAATCAAAATATAAATATTATTATAAATCCTGTATGCAAAGAAGATTTAACACATATTACTCCCGAACGGCAACTATTCATTATATTACAAAGGAAACAAGCAATAAAAGCATTCTATGATACAATATATGAAAATATGGCTAATCATAATATAATTATACAAGACCGCCAAGGTGAAAAAGTAAAATACCTAGATGGACAACACGGAATTAATAATGGTGAAGCAAAAGATGTGATTGGTGATATTGCAATGGCACATATTGGACACCTTGATGGGTTTATTGAAACTCATAAAAATGACGTCCCAGAACATCGTAAAAATGACCTGCAATACTTGGAAGACTACTTATTGGATGAACACAATAATCCCAAAGTAATTAAACAATTAATTGAAAAAATAGAATGTATTCATAATACATCAAAAACATTATTAGAGAAATATGAAAAAATGAAAGTCGAGCATTTCCTTAATAGTCAATTAAACATGTCATCGGAAGCTCAACCAATTACCAATTAGTAATAAGGTAGTTACCTATAAATTATTCTCCTATATGGTGTTATCAATAACATTGTTATAATATTACACACCATAACTGACTTGGCTAAATCCGGCATCGGTTCGGCGCAATGTAATTTGAATGTCGCAATGTTGCCGGATGACTTGTAAATGGCTAATTGTCAAGATGAAATCAAATTTCTGTCCTAGATGACCAAGTATAACATCCATGTTAGCAATATTTTCGTTATCAAAGCAACTCCAGCCTTCATCAATAGCAATAAAATTAGGGCTAGGTAGTTGGCTAATTTCCAGTAAAGCAATCCGGATAGCCAAACTGCTAATAAACCGTTCAAACCCACTACTATTATTAATCAAAATGGGTTCGCCAGCATAAACTGCACGGTCTAGATAAATATCAATCTTATTATCTTCCATTGTGAATTTGACACTAAAATCAGTTATAGTGCTCAATAGGTCATTAACTTTGCGTTCGATAACTGGTTGGACTTTACTAATAAGGACCATTGGCACTAGTTTGAGAGCATCACGATAAACGGAATAGATATTCATTAGTTTTTCTTTCTGAATCTTAACGGCGCAATCTTCGCGCATTTTCTCAAGTTGCCCGCGTAGGCCACTAATTGTATCTTTATACTTTTCCATCCGGATATCTAATTCACTAATTTGTCGGGTTAGTGACTTGACAATTGTAAGTTCTTGGACTATCTCGGCATTAATGGTATTGTTTCTTTCAACTGCTGCTAGGAGTTCATCAATTTCTCCCTGAATACCACCTAGTGCTTTTAATTTGGTCTTAATATCCTTGTATCGCGTATCTAGGTCGGAATATTCAGTAAGTGCCATGGTTATTTCATCACATAATCCTAGACATGGATTACTAATACTAGCGGCCTTATGTTTTTGTTCCTGGAGTTCCAAGTCCCTAATCTCAGCTAGGACAATTTGATTAGAATGGAATGCTTCTAGGTCTTGTTGAAGTGCTGTAAGTTCGCGTTCCAATTTCTGATATTCTACCTGGAGTTTCTGGCCATCCGCAATTTCTTTGCTGAGTGCCTTCACACGTTTTTCGGCTTTATCTAATTTGGCCTTATTCTCATCAATCCGGGTGCGGTATTTGGTGGCTTTTTCATCGGCTTTAGTTCCTGCTTTAACTCTGGCACCTAGCTCTTGATACCATCCTAGTTGTAATAACGCCGGTTTAATACTAGGATACCCAACATGTAAATCTTGTTCTAGTTCTGTAATCTGGTTAGTAAGCCCGGTTTGGGTGTCGGCGGAACCCAAGAATTCGGCTTTCAAGAATTCGGGAATTTGTTCGCGGGATTGAAGTTGATCTAGGTCAGTCCGCGTTTCTTCTATTACCCGCCTATACTTATCACATTTTTCCCGTTGTTTTTCAAGTTCATCTTGTTTGGCTGCAAGTTCATCATTAGTTACAGCTAAACATGCTTTCTTTTGTTCTAGAGATTGGATACATGTGGAAAAATCTGATTGACCCCAGCTAGGTTTAGCTACTGAATATCTAAGTAGTGTTTGGCGTTTTTGTGTAATCTGGACGCCGACTGACCTAGCTGATTCTTCGGATTCGCGCATAGATTCCCGGGCCGAATTTTGGCATTTTTTTACCTGTTGTTTTACCATTTCCCTCCAACGTTTGACCGATTTACTACTTGATTTGTCCTCATCCGATAAGGTGAGTTGTGCGAGGTCATCAGGTGTTAGTCCTAGCACTGGGTTTTGGCACCGGGTTAGGATATCCACTAGTTTGGCATCCATGTCGCTGCGGAGTTTGTTTTTTTCAGCATCTAGGACACTTACTTGGTTAAGAATAGCTGCCGACGAACCTCCTCCATTTGAATCAGTTGTTAGTGATTCCTTAGTCATATCCACATCTGTTAATAGATTATCCAGCCTAGCATCAGCATCTGGGTTCAGATTCTTATGCAGCGTGTTAATCTGGGTTTGCCGGCCGGAAAGTTCGGCAACCAGTTTTTCCCTTTGTTCTCCTGCTTCTGATAGTTGGCGTTCATTATCACTTATAGTTGTCATAACTGTGTTAATACGGTCGGCTGGCATAGTTTTCTGTAGATGTTCAAATACTGATTTGGCATCATTATATTGTTTGCCGGCTTGCTTAGCTAGGTCGGTCAAGAAATCGAACCGGAGAATCTTCTCTAATTCAGCCCGGCGTTCCGAATTATCGGCATCAATGAACCCAGTTGAATTGGTTTGGATACTGAAATTAGTATTAATCATATCCTCAAAATTGCCGAATACCTCACAGATATAATCACGGGTGCGCTTGGCGGTATCCTTAGCTAGGTTCTCCTCTCGGCCACTGCTCATATTCTGCCGGGTAAATGTGCATTCATTTTTACCAGTTCCTGCTGCCGTTTTCTTGCCTGACTTGGTAATTGTATATTTCCAAATCCCTGATTGGATTACAAGTTTGACCCGGTAGCTGGATTTCCGGTTGTTAATCATATCCTTAATATTACCTTTCCGGGTGAATTTGTCAAAGAGCCCATAAAGGATGATGTCTAGAATGGCAGATTTACCCATATGATTAGCTGCGACGATTCCGACAACACCTTTACACCGACTGAAATCAATAACATTATTCTCACCATAACTGAATAGATTATCAAATTCTAGGCGCAGGAGTTTAAATCTTTGCCCGGGTAGGGTAATCCGGCGGTCGATTTCTTCTTCACTTGGGTCATTGAATAGCCGGTTGGCATCTCGATTAAGTGTCTTAATGGTATCTAGTTCACCTTCAGCTAACCTAGATGCGAAATTATCACGGATAATCTCTTCTAGGAGTTGGTTCTGGTATTCGACATTGTTAATATCGAATTCGCGGCGGGCAACTGGTTCACCATTATCATCTTGTGCTTGCGCGGTAGCAGTAGTTGTGGCTCCTGTTGTTGTGCTAGGTTCATCATTTTGACAACTATATTCAATTATAGTATGTTTGGTCCCTAACCAATCAATGAACTCTTGGACTTGTGATTGGATAGTATTAGAATATAGCACACGGACACGCAAATTTTGTGGAATAGTTGCACCACTTGAAGTAATCATTGCGACTCTTGCTTCATAATCATGTTTTCCGTTGACTAGTCTGAATGTCATATACCCAAAATCATTGGGAATTGGGATGAATTGCCCGCATGCAGAATTTGTGCCTAATGCTCCTAATGTCCATTTAACAAGTCCGTGGCCATTGAGGTCTTCACCTAAATTTTGTTGAATAAGACTACCAGCATAACCCCGGGTATTTCTGCCAGGGTCCAAAAATTGTTGCTTGTGGATATCACCAAGTAGTGCTAGGTCATAGCCATCGAACGAACTAGGAGTTATAGTCCGTTTGGCAATAGTGTCGTGTTCGCCATCGATACCTAGACCATTAAATAATTGCGCGCCATTTACCCGGCCATGATAAAGTGCGACCTTATGGATTCGGTCAGGAAGTGGGTCTTTGGTTTGTGCTACTAGGCTTCGAATCGTCGCGAGTTCAGTGTCAATCCAACCGGGGTTAATAATATGGTAATCAAAAATGCTGGCATGACTGAATAGTATATTACCCATTAGCCAGCATCCGGTCTTATTCAAATAGTGAATCGGGTAATGCTGTGGAAGGTCGCAAATAATCGGTGTTAGACTATCTAGGCGTTCTTTATTATTCATATTAAGATCATGGTTCCCTGGGATGACTACTACTGGTAACAAGTCCAAAAGGTCTTTCAAAAATTTATAGGTGAGCGCGATACATTCCGGGCTCAAATCACTTTTGCTATGGAGTATATCCCCGGTTATAACGCAAATCATACTAATATCGCGTTTTGAATTAGCCTTAATCTTATTGGCTTTACGTTCCTCGCGCAAATAATCTAATACCCGGCCGAATACTAGTTCATATTCCCGGTGGCGTTTATAAAGATGTATATGTATATCGCTGAGATGATAGATATGCCGGATTTCGGTTTTATAAGGGATGATGGTTATTTGGGATGGTTGCGCGAGTTGTGCTAGGTCAGTTATAGTCGTATTTAATGATTGTTGCTCTAGGTTAATAGTTGTCATTATTAGATAAATATTTGATGGCTATATTTGATTGGTATAGATTATTATATTATTCAGGATATGGTTTTAAATGGAGTAAAACGATTTTATTAGTTATATTTATTGTCCTAGTCCTAGATGTGCTATCAAAAAAAACCTTCCTCACGCGGTTGGGGGTTAGTTTTTTTATTTATCAAAAGTCGGGCGGTCTGTAAATGGGCTAGACACAAAATCCCAGAAATCACAGAATGCTATTTTTTTTTTCATGTAGCTATACGATATATATTTATTAAATAATGTATGAGACATAGCGTGTGTGTTATCAAATGTAATCTGTGAATTCGGCATAAACATATTTGGGGAATAATGATGAGTTTGTTTGCTAGGTTTATAAGAATGAATACCTGGGATATATTCTGTGAGTTTTGAATTCAATTCGCGAATATTAACATTTGAGCATTCCGGTAAATCAACTAGCCGTTTGATATATTCATCATCATTACAAAGCATTACATTAGTGCCAAACTCTGCTGTTGAATATATAAATGGAACAGTAGTTGGCTCAACTTTTTTGGTTTTCATATTAAGCCTTTTATTGTCAAAACTTAGATAAGCATAATCATCATGCTTAATACTTAAAGTAAATTCCAAAATTTTCTTGGCACAAAGCTCACAGTTAGCGGTATTATTAGTATCGGACGTCGCCATAATTATTTGTGGTTGGTATTGCCTGGTTGTGGTTGGGATGTTATTGATTTATAATGCTAGGTTGCTAAAACAATTTTTTTGGAACAATCATTTTATTATGACTAAAAAAAGAGGCTAATACGGGCTAGCCTGCCCCTAAGCTAATATTCCCATAAAAGCCTTGAAAGTGGATTAATACCATGGCCTGAATACAATTTTTAACAAATAAAAACTAAAATTGCCGGAAAGTAGATTTCATCCTTTAAAAATTGATTATTAAATACCTAGAACTGGATTCAACAGAGTTAATAGATTGGGCTGCATAGTGTCTAACCTTGTAAATTGTAATTTATGCGTTTTATGGTTTGTGCCTTTTAAGGTTCCAAATGGTAGAATAATTAAATAATCGCTGCAAACTAATATTCCCACCGGCAAACTTGGACGCTGGTGGCTTTTATGTATTAACTCTTTTTTTGTGTATTTTTGGTGTTCAATTTTCTTTATTTTTGCGCGAGTGCTTTGTTGGCTTCCATTTCATCACGGTTTCCAGGTTGTTTCATATAAATAGTTTCAGGCGGACCTCTTTTGATACCTAGCATTACTTTGCCACCCGGAGATGGGTCACCACCGAATAGATAACAATTTCCAACACCTGTTGTGGTGGCTTGGCGGCCTGAACCCGCGTCCCCGCTAGGTAGGTTAGAATCAATGAACCTGCATCCACTATGTCCTAGACATGCTTTCTTACAATCATCTAGGCTTGTGACCTTAGGGGAGCATAATAAATTAGCAGTTTGTCCGCTACCGAATTTGGGTTTATCTGCCATATTCGCCATTTGACTTGGGTCGAGCGTATCTAGGACACCGCAACAAGCACCAAATTGGGCTGAACAAGATTCTTGAGTTGCTCCGGGTGTATTGAGACATTCGTTATTCATGCGTTGACAATCCGTGATAATAGAGTGAGAACAAAGACAATCTTTACTACCTGGGCACTTCTTAACAGCGCCTGATGAACAGAATTGGGCGGCAGGTCCGTTTGAGGTAGTATCAGCTGCAAATCCTTCCTTGATAGAATTAGAGCTGGGTGCGGAATATAATTGATAGTTTCCTAGACTCGCAGACCCGGCACCCTTTTCAAGTGGTATGGGTTTACCACTATATAATCCGCAACTGCCCATTAAATCGTCAGTCTGGTAATAGGTGCATCCAGTTATGGAATTACAGACCCGGCCACAGAATGCTGCTAGGTCATCTTTCTTATAACCATCTACTTGGCAAATATTATTACCAGAATTAGATAGGTCAGGTTTCATACCTAGCATAAGTTTGGGCCCGGTTCCATCTTTAGCTGCTGTGCTAGGTTCCATAAAACAACCTTCCATTATTTTCTTACAAGAATTGGGCAAATTATCAGGACCAATGAATTCATTGCTCTCTTTGGATAGTAACTTCCCTGATAAACAATCTTTATACTTCTGTTGGCATGATTTAATACTTGGAAGCCGGCAAATACAATTAGGGGATTTATCATCTGCTGGACAACAAACCGAATAGTTTTGACTGACAAAACTAGGGTCACCTGCACGTTCACATACTTTATCGGGTGCAGGTGGAATAGCTGCAGTTTTGGCCTTTATTTCATCTGAGCTAATAAAGCCACTTTTTGCGGAAGATGGACTAATATAGTTGGTCCATACATAAATTGCAATGATAATAAGCGCAATTATGAATATGATATTATTATAAAGTTTGAACCATTTTTCGATTTCACGTATACCCATTTTTAATAAAAGTTAACAAAAAATCAAACCGCCGGAGCATTTAAAACATATACCGTGGGTGACAACAAACTGAAAGCCGTTTGGGCTCAATATCTTTGCGGATACGGCCATTTTGTGCCTCTTTGAAATATCCATATTTACCGGCAATAATACATCTGGTTTTGGCACGACTAATTGCGGTATAAAGCAAATTGAACCCGTCACAATTGGCACCTGTCCACATGAACTTTTGGTCAGTAGTCATTAATATAACTACATTGGCGCATTGACTACCCTGTGATTTATGGACACTAATTGCATACCCAATAGTGAAATCCTCATAAAGCTCATCTAGGGTGACCACTTCTCGTTTACCTAGCACACCTTCACTATTACCGCTTGTCGATTCATATTCAATCTCAAAACGGTATGGGTCAATCTTACCGGTGGATTTGTCCAAGTATTTGGTAAGTGTGCCAAACTCGCCATTTAAATAGATGAGCCCGTCATCTGCATAAGCGTAATTATTAACAGTGCGGATTACAGTATCGCCCACGCGGAATACTAATTTATTTGACTCTGCGTCTGGTTGCGCACCCGGGTTTTTCTTTTTATCAGTAAATGATTTAATATTAGGTGGTGGGGTGATACTACTGCCTAGTGGATTGTAAATGTTTTGCAGTATCCTGTTTATTTGTATAATACCACATTTGCCTTCATTCTGGGCGCAAAGAAATCGGCAATTTGTCCGATTCAGCGCATATCTATCAATTAGGCCATTAATAAAATCGGCGGAATGTTCACCGCCATCGAAATCTTCCAATATGAAATTCAGGGAATTGAAATCCTCCCGAGTAATAGGTTCGGTTGACATTCGGTGTATAACCTGCGACAAATGTCCGGTTTGCCGCATAATATCCCGCAACTGGAAAATGGGGTATTTTTTGGGATATTGGCAAATTGTCGATAGTAATTTACCTGCACCTATTGATGGCAATTGGAATGAATCACCAATTAGTATAACTTGGCATCTGAATTTGCGGATATATTTGAGTAACTGGTGCCATTTGAGGATATCAACCATACTAAATTCATCAATGAATATCGTATCCGGTGTGGCCAATGGTTCCAACTTAGGAAATACTGTGAGCAATAATTTATCGACTGTGCCACATAGTTTTTCATTACGGGTTTTGACTTGTTCGCATTTGTTTTTTATCTGATTCACCGCCATACCGCTTATCGCGGTTAGACTAATATTAGTAGTTCGGAGTGCATAAAGGCATTCGGTGATACATTCGGCAATTGTGCTTTTACCGGTGCCGGGTTGTCCAATAATTACGCCTAATTGGTGCAAACAACACCCGCGAATAGCCTCTAATTGTGCAGGCTGAAAAGTTATCTCTCTTTCAATCTGATATCTATTAATAATCTTATCAATTTCTGTAGTGAGTTCTTCCGGGTCACTGGACATGAACCTAGCTGTGGTTCTAGGTTGATGATTTGCATCAAAGAATAAATCCCGCATCATATCATTAACTTCTGTCTCTACTGCATATAGTTCACGTGTAGTAGCATAAAACTCATCACTATTCTGTTTATCTATTTTTTTTATTTTCAAATAAGTCGCCGCAAATTGCTCGACAAATGTATCAAGCGTGCTATCTGATTTGTGTTTACCTTTAAAATCGTCACAATTTGCGATTAGTTCCTTTTTGATTTCATCGCAAAGCTTGGGCCATTTAACCCAAAGTGAACTAAGGGTATTTTTGGTGTTACTTAGATAATTGTCAATCCATGATATGAGCCTCTCTTCTGTTGTCGTTGGTATACCTAGCTCATTTATGATACGGCAAGCCTGGTTAAAATTAATAACTTTGTTCTGTCCACGGGTAAATGCGAATGGCCGAGATAGGATTCCGGTGATAGAACATTCTGATAGATTTTTTACCCGGAGTATATGTGCTAGAATATTGCATATCCTAGATGTGCTAAACCCTAGCTTCTTATGTAAGAAATCATGTAACAATTCCATGGATAATTGTCCTGATACATTACCGCCACTTATTGGACTATATTCAGAAAGTATTGGATTTAATTCAGGGCAAGACCCGCTTAATTCACTAATCCGGGTCATATAAAAATTATGCATTTTTTTAATAGTAATAAAATTAGGGTTGTCTTCTTTGGTTTTTTGCTGTTTACGGGGCGGCATATTAGAAAAAGTATTATATAGTGAGTTAATGTATTAGTATAAGTAATTCTAAATAACTAATGTATATATGATAACAATTTTTTAGGCAAAATAAAAAAAGTAAAACTAGGCCTATTATTAATTTGACATGAAATACACAAAATTTATCGGGGTTTAAACCATTGATAGATATATATGAATTAAATATATAACCACTTGAATACAAAAATGTCAACCCCACCTAACCATGAAAATAGTAATTTGTATATTGCAAATTGCCAATCACAAACAAATAATCAGGAATTAAAATGTCAGCAACCGACAAGTCAATATACCATATTTAAATTACATGACCCTGTGGACCCGGTAGATATTGGCATTAAAATCCTAGTTGAAGAAGATGAAGATGGTGTGACAACACGGTGTTTTACTGAGCAAAAACAGCGGTATTATACCGATTTTGCATCAGCACAACAACTCCTAGAAGCCCAGGAAACTCCGATAGTGCAAATTCATTTTACCTATATGCAACCTTTAGTGGCCATGTCACAAGATATATTTATGGGGGCTAATATTAATCGTATGGAATTAGATGTAGAATGGGATATAGTTGAGGCTGACAAATATATTATTGGATATTGTTTTATAACCCCGGATGATAAACTATATTTTCTTTCAAAACAACAGACTGCTTATATATTAAAGGCTAAAACTGACGATTCTTATTTAGATGGTATTCGCAAGGAAATCATAGGTCGCGATTGGGCACCAGTTTTGGCAAATACACCCGTTTTAGAAGATGACCCTGATATTGTGATTACGAAAGAATGTTTGTCGACCATCCTAGATAAACGAAATGGTGCTATTCGTATAACAGCTGTGCAAGCGCCACCTGATTTATCACTATTACTTAATGAATATATGACAGCAAGCACTATGTTCCATGTATCTAAGATTGATAAAGAACGTCGTATTAACGAAGTTATACAACGTGGGCAAGCAGCAATTTTGGATCATACTAACTTAGATGGTGGATGGGCACTTGTTCATCAGGATTGTATAGGTTATCCAAAATGGGATATTAAACCATACCCTAAACAGGCGGATTGGGACGATATTGAAAAACGTTATAAAGAACTGAGGAATAAACTACGTGTTGCGCAAATCCGGCAACTGGATTTAATCAAATATGCAGATGGTTCGCTTTTAAGGAATATAACCCCAGATAACCGGTATCATGTTATATTTACAGGAGTGTTATATAATGACCCGTTGTCACTTAAGAATTTTGCATTAGAACATATTAAATTTATAAAGACCGTTTTATCTCATCCTAATATGGGTATTGGTATTACAAACTTGGATGTTAGTGTTAGCCGGCTGTATGACCGTTTAACTTATGATAAAATGAGTAAAACCGATTATTATGTTCAAAACCCTGTTGTATATGGCTGGCATGGACAATTATCCCGTGTTGCCAAAATTCATAGCATAGATTTGGTAAGTATCAATAACACTCTCAGCTATAATCCGGATACAAATGAAACCAAACCTTCTGGTGGTATTAATATTAATAGGTGTGTTCGAACTACAGTATTCTTAGTATGGTTTAAATAATAGATTTTGATTTGCTTTGTTTTGTTTTTTTTTTAACTTTTTTTCTATGTATCTTTATAAATACCTTATATTGGAACACGGTGATACCGTTTTTCTGAAGCCCACCTAATTTGAATGCAAACTTCAAGTAAACAAATACAAAATATGTTGTCACATAATGATGATGAAATTATTATTACTGAAAGTCCACGTGTATTAGAGATTAATGGTCCTGGGTGTTTAATACGACCACCCGACTTGTCATGTATTAGATATATGGCGCATCGGCTGGAAATCCGTGATGTAACTCTAGGTTCACTTAATTGGATTCCTGAGTGGATATTAGAAGTTTATTTTGAAAATTGTCGTATAATGGAAACTACAGCACATACCAGTTTACCTCAATCTGTTATACAATTAACTTGCCGTAAATGTCAGATAGACAATCCTTCTTTAGTATACCGGCAATTAATGCATCACCGCTTGATAAGACTAGAATTAATAGGTCAGGGTCTCACTGAATTACCAATTGGTTTATCAGATCATGCGCCTAATCTTTTATTCCTGAATCTAACCAATAATTCATTATCACATATATCTAAATGGCCAAAAAAAGTGCGTGGTTTGCGGCTAGTTGATAATAAACTTACTGACCTAGCAGTTCTAGGTTCTTTACCACCATATTTGGAGGACTTGGATTTATCAAATAACTGGTTTTCCGAAATACCTACATCTGAACTGCCACCATATTTGCGTAAATTGAATATGGCTAAAAATAATTTACAATGGTTGCCTGAGGACCATACTGATTATCCACCTAATTTGAGAGAGCTAAATATTGCCGATAATTGTGGATTAAATGATTTGACAGATGCCGCGTTTCCAGATATGTTAACCACCTTAAATGCATCAGGGTGTGAAATTGAAAAATTACCACATGATTGGGAATATACTTGTTTAATGAATTTGGATTTATCAGATAATAATATTACTAACCTAGATGAGCTTCCAACTGGTCATGTCTTGAATATTAGTTACGTCGGTAATCCTTGTTGGGTAGATTCAAGTATTGCGTCTCGTTTAGGTTCTCAATCTGCCGAAGATGGGTTTTCACCATCTGACGAAGATGGGTTTTCACCATCTACAGAAGATGGGTTTTCACCATCTGCCGAAGATGGGTTTTCACCATCTGCCGAAGATGGGTTTTCACCATCTGCCGAAGATGGATTTTCACCATCTGTCGAAGATGGGTTTATAGATGATAATATAATAAATGATTATGCAGGCTCCGCACCTAATTCTGTATTCACATCTGGACAAGGGAGTCCTAATTTAGACTCTGATATAACAAACGATACTGAACCAAATAATTCTGGAAGCCCGGCAAGTTTCAAAAGTTTATATTCATCTTCAGATGATGATTATATGAAGGATTATAAAACAGCTATTGGTAAGTCATCTTCACAGCAAAGTTTATTAAATATGCAACAGCAAAATGAATCTCTAGCACAAGAATGTAATGCTTATCCTGCTAATGACCCGTTAGTTATTGCAATCGATTATGTAGTTGCATCTGGATTACGGAAGGTAGAATCTTTTCTATCCATCATGTCCGATATGTTAAGTCCAACTGAATATCAAAATGAAAATGAAAATTCAACTATAAAAAATAATAAAATCGCTGGTCATATATTAGATGATATAGATAATTATGGTATACTAGGGAGTTTTGATTAATCTAGGTTTGATTAGCCCATTTGTGCTTATAGTGCAATATTATCAGTTATCCATTGTTTAATTTTTCCATATGTTGGTTGTAAAACCATATTTAATCCATCAATATATGTTTGGCAATCATCATCTGCCCGGCGCTGAAGAATCAATAACGTATTGTAAACTATGTTTAATTCCTCATTGGAATATATGGTAACTATATTTTTGAATATGTTATCTATATTCCCGGTGTTACCTAAGCCTAGCATATCAAGGTCTGGAAGAGACGATGCAGTTGAAGAAGATGTAGGTTGATTATCAGGCTGGCCATTAGATGCACCAGATGTGGTGCTAGGCCCAGTTGTTGGCTTACTATCAGTTGCCGGGTTAGGGATTACGAAATCGGGTTTATTTAATATGACTTTATACATTTGTAGGGTATGGAGAACATTAATCCGGTCAGTATTAGTATATGTCATAATTAGTTTATCCAACCCGCGTTTAGATAATTCAATGAGTAATTCATATAATGCTTTATGCCGGGTATCAGCATAAATGTGTTTATAATATACTACAAATCGACGGAATACATTGAATAGATAGTATAAGTCTTCTTTTGAATCATCATTAAAGAACCGGATGATACCTTGACTAACCCCAGGTGTCTGAATATATAGTAGATTGTCCTTAATGGTTAATTTACTTCCAACTGGCGAAAAGCCGAGTAAGCTGAGTTGTAAGAGGGCTTGGAGTGGCTCTAGGATATAATCTAATTTTTCGCGTCGGCGGCCACTAAATGCTCCATAAACAAATTTGAGATAGCTAGGTGTAGCTAAGTAACTTGTCATATTTATTATTATTTATGTTTTTTTGAGTTATGGTAATTTAACCTAATGATTAGGCAAATGGTTGTTAGTGTGAATTCTTATGGATAAGATACAAAGATTGCTTTAATATCATTTAGCTTGCTGTGCAAATGGACTGTAATTCTTTAAAAAAATAGCATATTTCGCAAAAATTGAAACCAAAAAAATATTAAATTAATTTTAGCCTTGACGAGGCTTGGAAATAATACGTCATTGTTGCCCTTAGCAGTGAGAACAAAACTCACTGCGTAACCAATAATCAAATAATTCAGTTATTGTTCTAAGCCTAGAGGGCGCTTGGAGATACAATGACTTGACATCTTTTTTTTTATGGCTTGGTTGCTTTCATGCGATTTCACCTCGGCACATAGGACATTTACCACTTGAATAAACACTATTATGGCATCCACAACATACCATATGGGAACAAAGCCAACTTACAGGGACAACATCAATAGATTCCTCTTGACATACAGGGCAATCACCTTCGCGTTTATAAGCCATTTTACCGGCTAAAACTTTTTGAGATTTAGGCATGAATGGAATTGCCATTTTTTCGGGGTCAAACCCAGGATTAGCTGCTAGGAATATGTCAACTAATTCTTTGAAGTCAGCATCAATACTCTCATCTAGGTATTCAGTAAGTGCTTCTACAATATACTCGCGTTCATCATCTTTAGAATATCCAATACACAGGCTCCAAAGTGCCGGTTGGCGAAATTCAGGACATTTATCTAGTTTATCGCACCAAATTTTGTATGGGTTAAACTGCTTGCTATTATACCATCTACGTTGGTATTCAATTTGTTGGCTAGCAATTAGATATTTGAAAAGTAGTTCATATTCATCCCATTCATCTAGCCTATATCGAATATTATTTACAGCGTCAATATATCCTGCTTTAGCCGATTTGATATCATATTTGATACAAGTATTATAATCAGGTTGTGGCTTAGAGAAGTAGATAGCAATGAAATCTTGTAGGATCCGGTCATCGGTATCTGCTAACTCCCCTAGTCCTTCATTCATAATTTTAAGGATTTGTTCACCATATTTTTCTTTTTCGAAATCATTGAAATGAATTTGGAAATATGACTCTACATCACTAATATTATCATATTTAGTCTTGATGTCCTTTGCTAGAATTTCCGCGCATACATCATCGAATTTGAAATAACGGTTATCTGGTGCGTGCCAAATATAGTGTTCTTTATCGTCTGGGTTTTCTTCTGGCAGGATAGTTGGTTCCGGTTGAACGCAGGTGAGCCCGGATTCAGTCGGAGCGCTAATGAGACCTGAATCTGTTGTTGTAATTTCTGTTGGTGTCTCACGACTTGGTTCAGTATTATTGTTTTCATTTGTCAAATCACTAAGTCGGATATTTGTTCCGGCAATAAAATATTCACTGTAATCCATTTTAGTAAGTTGTGGGAAATCTTGTTGTGCTAGGTTATGATTGTCATAATTAGTATAATTCTAAATCAATTTTTATATTTTTATTGGTATTGTGATTTAAAAAATTGTTTTATTGATAGGAATTATGCTATGATAATTAATTTTTACCAGTTTTATAACATATAACTTACACGATAATCACATCTAATATGGAATCCCAAACTAATAATAAATCAAGAGTGGATTGGTTTAGGTATGAAGTATTCAAGGAAACACAACAAAAGTTATTTGAGCCTTGCCTAGATGATAAATTTGATGCCAATATGGGCACCAACCAAATATATTTATCGGACAGGGAGATGGTAGAAGTAATGCTAGGTATACAAGATGATGAATTGAAGGACCTAGAGGATAATTTACATAAATATCGCCTAGTAAAATCTAGAACAGGTGAGGACAGTTCAAGGCCACATAAATTATCGGAAGTGCTTACTCAAAGCCTGCAGGAAATTACCAAAGAAGACCGTAATATAATCATGTGCGCATATCTAGGCATTATTAAGACAGGACGGCTTTGGGGTTCATTTGCCCAAGATTTTAATACGGCTAAAGCCTTTTATGCGAAAAAGGCCAAATCTGCGCCATCTGCACGAGATAATTTGCGATGCCTAATCAATTCACATAACCTGCTTAAAATTCTACAAAGATTCATTAAGGATAATGTTCTCAACCGGATTTTTGAGGCAGGATTAGTTGATACTGATATTCATCAAGCAAGAAAATGTCGGGGTGTTAATGGTGCTATGTCTAACATAAGCTCAGGCACCGAAAATACAGATGAAGTAGTTGGCGTTAATTTTGAGAAAATTGCAGATCTAGGTTCCCGGATTCATCAAGAAGGTCATCGGACTGGACAAACTGGGTTTATCATGTTAGATATGTCGAATGCTTATAATAATGTTAAGTATGACTTCCTAGCACATGTCCTTAATCATTATTTGTCGCGCATTTATCCAGATGACCCACAGACCGCTGCTAATCTTGCTAATGGTATTACCCGGCTAATCCGGATGACTAAATATTGGGACCCATATATCAAGGAAGAATTGAAACGGAATAAAGGTGTGCCACAAGGTTGCCCAATTAGTTCTGACTTATATATTATTTGTATGGACTATGTATTCCGCGAAATTATTCCACGTGTGACTAAGGATCTAGGACTACTGCTAGGTAGGGATTATAGACTACAAGTATATGTGGATGATATTTTAATAGAAATCCTGTCGGATATTGGTTTCCGGGAAGCCAATAGATTATTAGATTTGATGACTAATATATTCACCGGGTATCATTTCAAATTAAATCTCGCTAAAAGTTGTGCCACTGCGAATTTGGCGCCAGGGCTCGCATTACCCATGATTAGTCCCGATCACAAGTATCTTGGAATTTATATGGAATCCGACGCCAAAAAATATATTGAATTAGTTGAAGAAGAATTTAGGAATAGGTTTCCTAGGAATCCTAAAGTTCATAGTTTACAGGCGATGGAAGATAACCTAGATGCGGTTTTCAAAGCTAAGAATGGGCAACCTAATCATCGGGTTATAAGTATGGTGCGTGGTAAGTTGAATTATCGTTTGACACCGTTTGCTAAAACTAACCCAGAACGTCATCAATTTCTAGTGCAACATGGTTATCCCGGGTTGGCTGAACAGTTATGGCCTATAGATTAATTAAAGTGCGTATTACTTGTTTAAAAAGGTAAAAATATCCTAATTAAACAAAAAATGTTTTTTTTAATTTGAGTATTATTTACTATTAATTACTACTCTTTACAACGAATTACCGCGATGCCATTTATCGTTCTCAATCCCAGATTTGGAGGATTCCAGCTGTCAAAGGCTGCAATCAATCGTCTTGGATGGTCTGAGTATGATAGCTATGTCGAGTTGACAGTCGAGGCACGGTCTAATCCGGATCTTGTCCGAGTTTGTCGTGAGCTTGGTCCGAGGGCTTCAGATTATAACAAGCCATTTGAGCTTGTAGAAGTGTCAGCTGATGACTTGCCGTTTGTTACATTCAGCGAGTATGACGGCGCTGAGTCTATCGTTATCGACCAGGCTGCCAAGCAACTTGCACAGAAGGAACAAGTGCTTAGTGCCATTCGTGCGGTGCTTGTTTGTCCTGGCATGTCTGCTGAGGCGATGATTTCGGTCATCAAGACAATCGTCAACTAGGCAATGATGCTCGTTTGTGTGCGTGTATGCGTGCGTGTATGAGTGTTTGTGTTTTGAACAAAAAACAAAAAAACAACATTTTTTTTTGTCTCTCAATCCCATACGTCAAAAATAAAACAATGTCCCGGTATATATCATTTTTATTATTATGGAAACCTATATAAAATATTATGTTTTATGGCGCGAAATACTTATTTGTTGGATTGTATTATTTTTAAGACTTTTTGGGATTTCATGGCTCGATTAAAACAGTTTTTTTGAAAACGTTATTTTGAGTGAAAATCAATAACAAATGGGCGTAAATTACTGTTTTCATGATTTATTTGAAATGTCGGTCGATTCCATACGTCAAAAATAAAATAATTGATTACTATATATCATTTTTGAAAATGAGGAAACCTATGATATTTTATGATGAATATAGTGTGAAATGCTAATTGTTGATTTGCCGGGTTTTTGGAGACTTTTTGGATTTTAAAAGTTGAATCAAAATGCAATTTTTTTTTGGGCCGTTTTGAATGAGTATGGGCGGATTTTTTGATGGATTTTGAAAAATCGGGGGTCGTGGCTGCCATCGGGGTCCGCGTGCACACCTAGTTCATGTCATGTTACATACACTAGTTACGCACTCATATTACTCTGTTTATAACCCGGATCTATTGATATTATGGCTTGAATTGTGCACGTGCTAAATTACACAAAAATGAGACGATATACACATATTATAATGCAAAACAATATGTGCAATATATCGCGTGCAATGTGAACCGGATACCTTGTTTTTTCTTTGCATGACTAAATATTATACATTAGGCGCAATTTGGTTTATGTATAGTCACATAAAATTAGTTTAAAGCGAGGAATTTTTTTTTATAAGTTAATAATAAATATAATAATCTTAATAAATAAAATAAATCTAAAGTTTCTAAAATGTTTGAATGTATATATTGTAATATTACTATAAAAACTATGAGCCATTATAAATTACATATAGAAAGTAATAAGCATCAGCAAAATTTAATTAAATCTCAACAATTATTAACATTAGATACAGGAGGTAATACAAATATAGAATTACCAAATCAATCACAACCTGGTCAGATGACAATATATAATGAAAATCAACAATCAGTGTCAGATAAATATAGTTGTAAATGTTGCAAAAAACAATTAGCATCTAAATTTAGTTTAAAACGTCATATTAAAACATGTGAGAAAGCCCAACAATTAATAAATGATAACACAGTTGATATAATTGATAATTTATTAGAAGGTAAAATTGATAAATCACTACTAGATGGCAAACAACCTATAAATATAGTAATTAATAATATAACAAATAATAATTCTAACACAAATAATACAAATAATAACGTAAATGTTATTCAATATCAATCACCAGATGAAGAATATTATGCATTTTGGAAAGCACATAAAGTAAACCCTGTAGGATTTGAAAATACCGAAATGTTAAAAAATAAAGATATTGCTGACCGGATACATGGATGTGGTCTAAATGCTTTTTTTGAGTTAATCAATGTGCTTTATTCGGATTCACAAAATCATAATGTATCCATTTATAACCAACGTGAAAAATTAGTAAAATACATTAATTCAAAAGGCGAAGTTGAAATTACAACTATGCAAAAGATGCTTGATTTATTGGTGATGAATAATATTGATGTCCTAGATAAGTTTTTAGATGATAAAGATATACCTATACGGAAAACCTATCAAAGTATTATTGATAAATTAAAATATATTCACGAACAAGATGGTGATAATCCATATTTACCTAAGTATTTAGAGGGGTTAAGGTTGGTCCTATTAAACATAAGTAAATCGGCGCTGAAGAATATTACGGAATTCGAAAATGTTATAACTAAAAATGTAGACGAATTGCAAAAAAAGAATAGTTTATCGGTTCCTAGAACTGATTTTAGGTTGAAACCGAACTAGTGTCCGAAGCCGATATGATGGTTTTAGCAGGTAGGATTGATTGGCTCCGGACACCTGATAAGCCAAAGCGCCAACAATTTATGGTCGCCAAATTTAACCCATTTAACGTTTGGCTATAATTTTGATAAAATAGACTTTGAGCAAGGTGTGTTGCCGCCAAATTTAACACATTTAACGTTTGGAAATTCTATAAGGCATATAAAAGAAGGTGTATTGCCCACAAATTTAACACATCTCACATTAAATAATGATGATATGATTTCAATAAGTAAAAAAGCTTTGCCATTAAGTTTGACACATTTAAGTATAGGAGCAATAGATTATAAAAAAACGTTCCCCAAAAACATAACCCATTTAACATTTACTTGGATGGATGATAGTTATGAGTTCCATGCACATGCAATTGCTCATTTATTTAATTTACAGGAATTGGTTGTTCCTGTAAATTTTTTTAATTATGAGTATGGAGAAAATATAGAAAAATTTAAAAAACGCTTTAAAGAAATATCTAGAACAGATAAGTTCATTACCTATAAAATGAGAGATGTAGATTAATCTGATTCACATATCCTTAACCACTAATTCAAATTCAACAAGATCCAGGATAACAAAATGTTTAAATAAAATATTTATTTGCAAGACTAAACTTAAACTAATTAGTAGAGTATCTAGGACGAAAACTAAAAAACAAAATCAGAAATTTTAAAAGTTTAATAAACCTTAATTAAAACTGATTATGACAAAGTATACTGATAAATGATGAAGTAATGTTGATTAAACCCTAATATCCTCTAAAAGCCATGACATGGCGTTTATTGAGGAACTCACCTTACAACCTATGGATTTTGAGATAAACTCAAAATCTAAGCCAGTTTTGTAAGAATAGTGTATTAAGGGTCAATATTAAGCATGATGGTCACGGATTTATATGCAGAACTACCAACATAAGAGACTTCATAGTAGAACTTAATCTGTCCTGGTTCTTTTTCCACAATATCACATATCACCATTTGGTCTTCGTCTGGTGTTAGATGTGTAATGAGAAAATTATTGACACCACTATAGGTAAATTTAATCTCCTCCTCTTCACGGTGATGCCATTCGGGATCGCGATACAAAACCTTGACAACAATTTCGTTTCCATCATAATTTGTGAAACCCTTACTGAATGCATGTTCCGCCATCAGGAACTCCAAGCTTGAGCCTTGACGATTATCCCGAAGCATACCATTATACCAAAGCTTGGAAAAGTCAAATTCTCCTGGCTCAAATACTAACTCTAAGCCGTCTCTGAGTGCGAATTCTTTTTGTTTGTTGGTTCTCGATGTCATTCTACTTCAAATAGATCGAAAATATGAAATAGAATTAATAATATAATTTGTATAAACATTTTTTGTATTTTTTGCTGTTTTTAATCAAATAAAGCTATGTATATAAGATTTTAAACAAAAAAAATTGTTTCAGAGTCAAATAGAATAATAAAAAATATTAAGTTATCAATACCAAACAACATATAGGATGCCAAATTATGTTTATAATACACTTACACTTGAATGTGATGACCCATTGGTTCTAGACAAATTTTATGATGAGAATCGTAAACATATTGACCCGCCTAAAGTATGGACTGATTATCATTTGAAGCATATATTATCATTTGAATGCCAAGTTCCTGTTGCCGATAATGAATGTAATATTGATAAATGGGGTTGTAAATGGGATGCGAGTAGTCCTGATTATAATAGGGTATCACCTACAAGATTGGATTATGTGCTAACAACTGCTTGGAGTCCGCCAATGAGATGGTTAGAGAAAGTATCGGTTATATATCCTAGTATTAAATTTACCATCAAATTTGAAGATGAAGGTCCTGAATTTATTGGAATATCTACGGTTATAAATGGCTTAAAGACACGTAAATTTTATTATACATGGGCAAATATCCCGCAGTATTTTAAGGACCAGTTAAAAGTTAATCTAGTTGATATTTATAACTTGATAACTATTAAGACAGGAGGCGATATAAAGAAATTAGAATTGGATTATGAAGGAGCTAACGAGATATTAATATTTGTTATTGAGGAATTAGGATTAAATAAGGAGTTTAATGGTATAGATTCACAAATCCTGAGGAATATTTATTTAACTCAACGCCGGAACCTAGAAATTGAAAGATTTAATTATAATTTTGATTAATATTATTATATTTGATAATTTAGTATTAATATAATTTTGCAGTTTTTTTTACAGATTGGGTTGGGGGGTAAAATGTGTAAATCTCTAAGTCATCTGTGTGAATTTCTATTTAATGTGACTGCAAGTGGTGGTATAATTCTAGAAAAATACTAATATACCGTCTACACGATGTACTATGGGGGTGGTGATTGTAT